>LFRM01405171.1_pt1 | contig 11811 bp, 13 predicted proteins | sample 618341 | NCBI WGS metagenome assembly LFRM01 (sample SAMN03654438, study PRJNA283298) | anaerobic digester metagenome | isolation source: pool of bioreactors CSTR01a, CSTR02a, and CSTR03a thermophilic anaerobic... | place: Denmark: Kgs. Lyngby | collected 2014-05-21
CTTGAAAGAGTTGGCTCAAAGCGTGATGGAAGATGGATGGTAATAAAATGATAAGTAATGTATTATTTCATCATTATCGTGATTTAACTTTTCCGAAGGAGGCAATAGGATTAGAATGGAATGGTAATGACACAAAATATTTCTGCACACCAGTTGGAGCAGAAATAATCGGCTGGATAGGTGTTGATGGGATACATTTTTGTTTTATTTCATCCATTAGTTCTGATATGGTATTTTCTGTTAACCCAATGCCCTGTGGAAAACATTATGTTGAGCCTATTGCGAGTAACTTTCAGGACTTTTTATCACTCGTGCTTTTCTGTAGAAGTGCTAGCCCATTAGAACAAATTAGCAGGATAAGTCGAGAAGAGTTTTCAGAATTGCTAAAGTCAGATGAAGGGAATAGTAATCTAGAACAAGAAGTTGCCCTAAATATCTTGTATACAGAATTTGGAATTGAAGCGCAGTCAAATGCTTATCAATATGTGAAAAACTTGCAAGCTAAATTTGATTATTCGATAATCCCGTTTTCAGAAGAATATTATGAGATAATAGGAATAGAGAGATAAATTTCAACTTTTTGTGAACTATACATGAGTGGACTTTACAAGCGTATAAACAGAACTGTATAGAAATCCCCTGATGTCACACTAATGATACATGCCTTAAAGCCCCATTTAATCACCTTTCTTGGCTAGAAAAAGGCTGTTTTGTCCTTGATCCCGCAAGTGGGTCTTGTGTCATAATTGTGTCAACGGCAGATAGTAACGATGAACACTAGCTTTCAAGCCCTCTACTAGATAAACAAAATATGGATTCGGCTACTTTTTAGTAATTGTTTTAAACGATTGTTAAAAACACATCAATTATTAAATAAGATGGGAGATTAAGATGTCAAAGATAAAAAAAGATACCATTAAGGCAAAAGGTTTTTCGATAGAAGTTTATACTGAAGATTTTCAAAATGATTATATAAGCTTAACTGACATAGCTAAGTATAAGAACGATGATGACCCAAGATTTGTTATTCAAAATTAGATGAGAAATAGAGACACCTTAGAATATATTGGCTTATGGGAAGTTCTAAATAATCCAGATTTTAACCGTGTGCAATTCGACACGTTTAGGAATGAAGCAGGCTTAAATAGATTTACGATGACACCTAAAAAGTGGATTGAATCCACTAACGCAATTGGCATTGTGTCTAAAGCTGGAAGATATGGAGGAACCTATGCTCATAGTGATATTGCTATGGAATTTGCTTCATGGATATCACCTGAATTTAAGCTATATATCATTCAAGATTATAAGCGAATTAAGTTAGATGAAAACTCAAGGCTATCTCTTACCTGGAATCTTCATCGAGAGATTTCTAAAATCAACTATAGAATCCATACTGATGCTATTAAAAACTATTTAATGAATGATTTGACCGATGAGCAATTAGGATTTAAATATGCCAGTGAAGCTGATATGTTGAATGTCGCTCTGTTTAATAAAAGAGCAAAACAATGGCGAGAAGAAAATCCAGACTTAAAAGGAAACATAAGAGATCATGCAAGCTTGGAAGAATTGTTAGTCCTTGCAAATATGGAAAGTTATAACGCAATTTTGATCGAGAAGGGAATTGGGCAAAAGGAGCGAATGATAGAACTGAGAAATTTAGCAAGAAATCAACTTTATTCCTTGCAGCAACTTGAAAATAATTCGATTAAGAAACTAGAGTCAGATTAAATTTGGTAGAATTCAATGGATATAAATCAATTAACTAAATTATATAAAGTTAGAAAACTAAATCAAATGGATGGCTTATCTATTTTAGAACTCCAAAAAAGTAATCCTTTATATTTCGATTATTGTCCACCAGAACCTAATATTCAAAATATTTTGAATGACATGACTTCCTTACCTCCCGGGAAAGATATTGAGGATTTATACTATGTAGGATTTTTTGAAGAAGAAAATTTAGTAGCTATCCTACATTTTATAATCTCGTTTCCAGATAAAGACACAATATATATTGGATTGTTTATGGTTGATAGGAATTACTCTGGACGTGGCGTTGGAAGCAAGATTATTAATGATACTTTAGTTTGTTTTAGGCGAGAGGGATTTTTAAAGGCAAGATTAGGATACATGAAAGGTAACCCACAAGCAGAAGCATTCTGGGAAAAATGTGGTTTTGTAGATAATTTTATAGAAACAGAAAATGAACAAGGGAAAGTAATTATCTTGGAAAAAAATCTAAACTAGAAAATTATTAGTAATCCATTAGACTTCATACTATCTATTGAATTATAATCATTGGTTTTACAAATTGAACAAGCACCTGGCACAGGCGGATCCTTGCTGTGGTTCTACGGGGTTATTCACTTCTGAAAACTAAAAGTATTCAACTGGTAATTATCCGGCTAGTTATTACATAGAGGCAGAGCGAAAAGATGTAAATTTGATAGGAGAAAGGCTGCTGCTTCTCGAAGCAGGCTGTAAAGGGTATTAATGTCTATGGACTGGCTATGAAATAAGGAGATATATAGACTAGAGGAGCTAAAACCAGGGAGGTAGACTGGGTATTTTACTGAGTGACTTATAAGGACCATTTTTTTATTATCATAGTCAAATGGGAGATTATTTTTTTCTTTTGGGGTATAATGTTTATAAGATAATAATACAATTATCTTCGGTAACTACTAAGTGAAGAGGAAGAGGTTTGATCATGAAATTTGAAATCAATGGTAAAAATTTTCGCGTTGACGATGACCTTCGTCAAAGGGTAGAGGACAAATTAAGCAAGTACAGTCCTTATTTTAATGAAGATGTGACTGCCATAGTTAATTTTTCTCAAGTTAAGAATCTTAATAATGTTGAGATAACCATTCCGCTAAAAAATGGAGCAGTGATTAGGGTAGAAGAGCAGAGTTTTGAGATGCTAACCAGTGTTGATAAAGCTGTTGAGAAGCTAGATCGTCAGATAAGAAAACACAAGACAGCACTCAGGAGGCGCTACCAAGCCCATGACTCCATCCGCTTCGAGGAAATCCCCGAAGTTGAAGAAGATGTAAAAGAAGAAGAAATCCAAATCATGCGTACCAAGAATTTCCCCATTAAGCCCATGGGACCAGAAGAAGCTATTATGCAAATGGAGCTGGTTGGCCACGATTTCTTTGTCTTCTTAAATGCGGAAACCGATGAAGTAAATGTTGTCTATAAAAGAAAACATGGTGGTTATGGGTTGATTGAGCCAATCCTGGGATAAAAAAACTTATAGATTCAGGTCCCCTATCCAGGGGACCTTTCTTTATTTATAGAACCTTTTGGAGGAAGTTGTGAATAAAAAATTAGTAGAAAAGGCACTAGATGAAAAATCTGCCACGCTGTTTGAGTTAGCAGCAAAGATCTGGCAAAACCCTGAAACTGCCTGGAATGAAACTAGGGCCAGCCAGTGGATAGCAGACTTTTTAGAGGCTGAAGGTTTTGAAGTGCAAAGAGCTTACTTGGGTCTGCCAACAGCTCTTAAAGCCAGCTGGGGTAGGGGGAGGCCTGTTATAGGTTTTCTTGGAGAGTATGACGCCCTTCCTGGAATGAGCCAGGCTGTGTCAGTGGATAAGAAGGCCCTTTTAGAGGGAGGCCCTGGCCAGGGCTGTGGCCACAACCTTTTAGGAGTTGGACATGTGGGTGCAGTGCTTGCTATGAAGGCCGCTATGGAAGAAAAAAATCTTGAAGGCACTATAGTTTTCTATGGCTGCCCTGCTGAAGAGGTGCTAACAGGCAAGGGCTTTATGGCCAGAGACGGGGCCTTTAGAGAGCTGGATATAGTTATGGCCTGGCATCCTGGAACTAGAAACTCAGTAGGTATGGGAAGGATGACAGGTCTTAATAGCGCTAAGTTCAACTTTAAGGGTAGGACTGCCCATGCTGGGGGAGATCCCCACAATGGAAGAAGTGCCCTTGATGCTGTGGAGCTAATGAATGTGGGAGCCCAGTACCTAAGAGAGCATGTTACTGATGATGTGAGGATTCACTACATCATAACTGAGGGTGGAGTGGCTCCAAATATAGTTCCCGATAGGGCCTCTTCCTGGTACTATGTCAGGGCCCTTTCAAGGCCAGCAGTAGTTGAGACCTATGAGAGGCTTCTTAAGATTGCCAGGGGAGCAGCCGAGATGACTGAGACCCAGGTTGAGGTTGACTATCTAGGAGGCTGCTATAATACCCAGCAAAATGAGTCTCTTGTTAGGCTCCTACACGAGACCATGAAGGAGCTAGAACCTCCCATGTGGACAGATGAAGAGATAGAATTTGCCAGATCTTTAAACCAGGTTTCTGCCAATTATCAGAGCCTTAAAGAAAAGGGAAAATTAAAAGAAGATGAGCAGATTCATAGCTATGTGGATGAAATTGATAATGAAAACAGCTATGGCTCTACTGATGTTGGGGATGTCCAGCACATAGTGCCAGGGGTCTTCTTTTCTACAGCCACTTATAACCTAGGAGCAGCAGGCCATAGCTGGCAGGTAACCTCCTGCTCAGGTTCTTCAATTGGCCAGAAGGGCATGATTTATGCTTCCAAGGTTATGGCTCTAACGGGCCTTAAACTCCTTGAAAATCCCCAGCTAGTTAAAGAAGCTAAAGAGGAGTTTGATAGGGTAATGGGAGAGAGGGTCTATGAGTGCCCAATTCCTGAGGACCTGCCAGTTCCCCAGCCTAAATAAACAAATGAGAATCAGGCTTTTCTTGCCTGGTAGCCCCTAACTTGGTAGAATTAGAGGGAGAAGAGGTGTGATATGAAATTAATTGTAAAGGGTAAGACCAAAGACTTATATGAACTAGATAATGGGCTCTATGAGCTCCACTTTAAGGACGATATGACAGGCAAGGACGGCGTCTTTGATCCAGGAGCCAATGAGGTGGGCCTGGTAATGGAGGGAGCTGGCCTTGCGGGTCTACGCATGACCAAGTATTTCTATGAGAAGTTTAATGAGATGGGGATTAACACCCATTATGTTGAGAGTGACTTAAGTAAAAACACCATGGTGGTCCATCCAGCTGAGATGTTTGGAAAGGGTGTAGAAGTCATTTTAAGGTATAGGGCTGTAGGAAGCTTTATTAGAAGGTATGGCCTCTACGCCGAGGAGGGTATGGCGCTGGATAGCTATGTAGAGTTCACTCTTAAGGATGATAAAAGAGGAGACCCACTAATAACAAGAGAGGGCCTGGACATGCTGGGCATCATGACTAAGGAAGAGTATGACGAGCTCTATGAGCTAACTATAAAGCTTGGAGCCCTTATTAAAGAAGATATGGAGAAAAAGGGCCTAGAACTCTATGATATGAAGTTTGAGTACGGCAGGATTGGTGAGGACAAGAGGGTGGCCCTAATAGACGAAATCTCTGGAGGCAATATGAGGGTTTATAAGGATGGTGCCCATATCAAGCCCCTAGAGCTAGAAAAGATTTTTTTGGGTGACAAGTAATGAAGACAGACAAGCTGCTCTCAAGAATTAAGATTAAAGAAATCTATGGTAACTTTCCCGAGGAAGTTCAAAATATAAGCCTGGACTCCAGGGAGGTAGAGGAAGGCTGGGTTTTTGTGGCCCGCCAGGGTTTTAATGTGGACTCCCACCAGTTTATTCCCCAGGCAGTGGACCAGGGCTGTAGATTTATCGTGGCCAATAGATTTGTGGAACTGCCTGAGGATGTGGGGCTTTTAGTTGCCAGTGATACTCCCAGGGTGGCCTCCATCCTGGCCCAGTATATCTATGACTTTCCCTCCACCAAGATGAATGTGGTGGGGATTACTGGTACCAGTGGCAAGACCTCAACTGCCACCATGGTCCATTCCATTCTAGAAGAGCTAGAGGAAAAATCAGCCATAATCGGGACCAATGGCTTTAGTGTGGGGGATAAGACCACTTTAAACATTAATACAACTCCTGAAACCACCCTTTTAACCAGGCAGTTTGCTGAGGCAGTAGAAGAGGGGGCAGACCACTTAGTGATGGAGGTCAGTAGCCACGCTCTAAGTCTGGGCAGGACTGCTGGAATCGACTATGACATAACTGCCTATACCAATCTTAGCCATGAGCACCTGGATTTTTACAGGGACCTTTACCACTATGGCTATACCAAGGGCATGCTGCTTTCCCAGATGGGAAGTGACCTATCTAGGCCAAAGTATGTCATTTTAAATGACGATGATGACTTCCTAGTTGAGATGGCTATGGAGACAGGCTATGAGATAGTGAAGTTTTCTCTTAAGAATAAAGAAGCAGACTTCTATGCCTGGGACCTTGTAGAGGCGGGTAAGTTTACTGATTTTAAACTAAAGACTCCTGAAGGTGATTTTGAGATTAGGTCTCCCTTTTTAGGTAGCTTCAATGTGGAAAACCTGATGGCTGCCATGGCTATAGTCTGGCTTAAGAGTTTTAGCTTAGAGGCGATTGTAGATAGGATTCCTAAACTCCCTCCTATTAAGGGCAGGGTTGAGTTTATAGGTAAAGAGGAGCTTCCCATTACCCTTATAGTTGACTACGCTCTGACCCCAGATGGCCTGGAGAGGTTAATTGAGGCTGTTAAGCCCCTTATTACAAAGAGGTTTATCCTCCTAACTGCCATGTGGGGCTCTGGTAGGGATATTACTAAGGCGCCAAAGATGGGCAGGATTTCCTCTGTTGCCGACTATGTGGTCTTTACCAATAATAATCCCGGGGATGATGATAGGCAGAGGCTGGTGGATGAACTTGAAAAGGGAATTACCCATAAGAACTACAGAAAGTTTTTAGACCGTAGGGAAGCCATAGAGCATGCCATTGAGATATCTGAACCAGGAGACCTGGTTGTGCTTTCTGGCAGGGGTAGTGAACCCTATATGATGGTGGAGGGAGGCCAGAGGATTATCTTTAGAGATGATTTGATAGCCTTGGAAGCTGCCAGGAAAAAGTACAAAACCCCCTAAAATATGCTATTATAGATAGGAGCCTGATTATCAGGCTCTTTTCTAAAGCAGGGAGGAAAAATGAGTTATTTAGCCCTTTACAGAAAATACCGACCAGAGGATTTTGATGATTTTGCTGGCCAGGATGATATAACAAAAAGTCTGCGCTACCAGGTTAAAACAGGAACCTTTGGCCATAGCTATATTTTTAGTGGAATCAGGGGGACTGGTAAAACCTCCATGGCCAAGGTCTTTGCCAAGGCTGTTAATTGCCTGGACCCTAAAGATGGTAACCCCTGTGGCCAGTGTGTAAGCTGTATAAATACCAAAAAAGGCCTCTCCTTTGATGTGGTGGAGATGGACGCTGCCAGTAATAATGGTGTTGATGATATAAGGGAGCTTAGGGAAAGTGCCCGCTTTCTACCTGCAGGTTCAAAGTATAAGGTATATATAATTGATGAGGTGCAGATGCTCTCTAACTCTGCCTTCAATGCCCTTTTAAAGACTCTGGAGGAGCCGGGAGAATCAGTTATCTTTATCCTGGCCACCACCGAGCTCCACAAAATTCCCGACACCATCCTTTCTAGATGTATGCGCTATAATTTTAAGCGGATTGAAAGAGAGGCCATGGTGGCAAGACTGGCAAAAATCTGCCAGCTTGAGGGTGTGACCTATGAAGAGGAAGCTCTAGAACTTATTGGTGAGCAGGGGGGAGGGGCCCTAAGAGACGCCATAACCCTTCTAGACAAGGCCATGACCATGGCCCAGGGCAATCTAAGCGTTGAAGTAGTCCAGGACAGTCTAGGACTCTTAGGAAGGGACAGGACCCATGAGCTCCTAATAGACCTCTATGCTGGAAGGCTGGACGATTCTATTTCTGTTCTAGGGGAAATTCTCAAGGAGGGCAAGGAAATCTCTATGATTTTTACGGAAATCCTTTCCTTTATGAGGGGGATCCTCCTTTCGAGAATGATGGATGAAAAGAGCCTGGTTTCCTATCTTGGCTTTTCCATGGAAAAGTATAAGGACTATTACAGGCATCTAAAGGACGAAGAAATCATCTACTCTTTAGAGGTCTTTGATGAAGCCTCAAGAAAGCTAAGACTGAGTAATCTACCCAGGTTAACCCTGGAGATGGCTCTAGTCCAGATTGCTTCTAGCAGGCCTATAAAGGCCCAGGTTGAGGTGAAGAAGGTCCTAGAAAAGCGCAAGATTGAAAGAATAGAAGAGGAAGAAAAGCCCCTAGAACCAGTAGACTTTTCCGATGTTCAGTTCTACTGGGAGAAGCTCCTTAATAGGCTAAAAGAAACCAACAATGTAATAACAGCAGCCTACCTAGCAGAAGCCCTAGTTGAGGATATAGATGATAGTAATATTTATCTGATCTTTACTCCCCAGTTTAAGATTCACCGTGACAACCTAATGCAAAAGGATAAGCTGGAGATTCTAAAACCCCTTATTGAAGAGGTCTTTGGCAGAAATCTAAAGGTCCATGCTAAGATAAAGGACGAAGAAGCTCAAAGTCCAGCCACTCATTCTAATGAGCCTCTGGAAGAAATAAGGCCCAATGAGGATTCTTTGATGAAGAAGCTGGAGCCAGAAGAAAAAGAAGTAGTAGAGAAAAAAGAAGAGAAAATAATAACTGAAGAAGCTGAGGAAGAATCCCTGGCCGATAGACTTAAGCGGCTACTGGGAGAGGACAGCGAAAAACTAGTTATCAAATAGGAGGAAAAATTGGCTAAAAAACGTGGAGGCTACCCCAACATGGGTGGCATGAATATGCAGGGTATGATGAAGCAGGTCCAAAAAATGCAGCAGGACATGCTAAGGGCCCAAGAGGAAGTTGAAAAGCAGGAGTTTGATGTTTCCGTTGGAGGAGGGGCAGTTACCCTAAAAATGAATGGGAAAAAAGAGCTGCTGGAAGTAAATATTGATGAGGACCTACTGGATCCTGAGGAGAAGGACATACTTGAGGACATGCTAATTGGCGCACTCAATGAGATAATTAGAAAGACAGAAGCCGCCACATCCTCCAGTATGGAGAAGATTACCGGTGGGCTTAACATTCCGGGGCTCTAATGGACTACCCAAAGAGTCTTGAAAGGCTGATAGAGGAGCTGGCCAAACTACCAGGAGTTGGTAGGAAGACTGCTACTAAGATGGCCTTTAACCTGATAGATATGAGAAAAGAAGAGGCTGTGGAGATAGCCAGAGCCATAGTTGATATGAAAAATAAGCTAGGGCTTTGTAAGAGATGTCACCATCTCTCAGAAGAGGCCCTTTGTTCTATTTGCCAAAGTGATAAAAGGGACACCAGCCTTATTTGTGTAGTAGATACCCCTAGAGACCTTTTGGCCATTGAGAGGGCCAGAGAGTATAGGGGGCTTTACCATGTCCTTCATGGTAGGATATCTCCGCTTGAGGGGGTTAGGCCCAAGGATCTTTTTATTGAGGACCTTTTAGAAAGACTTGAAAATGAGAAAATAGAAGAGATCATCCTAGCCAACTCTCCGACTTTAGAAGGTGAGAGCACCGCAATTTACTTAAGTAAGCTCCTTGATGGTAAGGTGGATAAGATAACAAGGATTGCCCATGGTGTTCCCATAGGTGGTGACCTGGAGTTTGCAGATGAGGTAACCCTTCTTAAAGCCATGGAGGGAAGAAAGGTACTATAGTGGACAGCTTATATCTAGTTTTTATAGGCCTGGCCCTGGTCTACCTTATGTATAAGAACATAAGTGTTAAAAGAAAGGCCCTAAAAATACTTAGGGACTATAGTTCTAGGCTGGGCTGGAGCAAGTACAAGATTGAAGACTTAGATAGTCACTATTTAGAAAGAAAAGATGAGCTGGGCAAATGGAGCCTGGATGCTTTGACCTGGGGAGATTTGGAGCTCAGTGAGTTTCTTATTAAGACCCAGGCTTTTTATTCTAGCCTTGGCGCCAACCATATCTATGAGGCCTTCCACTATCTGGCTGATGAAAGTACCCTTGAGTGGAGGAAGAAACTTATAGATATGGGAGACCAGGATAGAGAGATTTGCATCACCCACCTCTACTACCTGGGCAAGGAGGATGGAAGCAATCTCCATTTTTTTATTAGAAATGCCGGAGACTTTTTCCTGCCTTTTTGGCTTATTCAAGGCCTTTACTACCTGATGATTTTGGCAATTATAAGTATACCCTTTATCAAGGCTTGGAGCCTTATTTTAGCAGGGGGCCTTATAATCGTCAATAGCCTTATTTACACCAGCTCCCAGGAAAAGCTCAGGCATGAACTCTTCAATGTGGACTATTTCCAGAAGGCCCTTAAAAGGGCCAGGCTCTTGGAAAAAGAGCTTTCAGAGGATCTAGTTTGGTACAAGAAAGAGCTAGGAGGAAACCTAGAGGCCTTTAAGGGCATAAGAGTAAGTCCCCTGCAAGAAACAGGAGAGTCTATAGAGTTTCAGGCCTTTAAGGATATTTCCAACATCTTCTTTTTAAAGTCCTTAAGGCAGTATGCTAGGCTAGGCCATAGGGTCAAGAAAAACAGATTAGAAGCAACCAGGCTTGTAGAGCTTTTAGGGGAGTTAGAGCTAGCGCTTTATATGAAGGCCCTAATAGCCAATAAGGCCATGTGCCAAGCGGAGTTTAGTGGTGACAAGCTTCTGAGCTTTGAAGAGCTCTATCATCCTGTTCTGGATGAACCTGTAGGCTATAGTAGGCAGGCTTCTAAGAGGCTCCTAGTTACAGGAAGTAATGCTTCGGGAAAGTCAACCTTTATGAAGTCCATGGCTATTAGTAGCCTCTTTAGCCAGGTAGTAGGCTACGCCTTTGCAAAGAGTTTTAGCCTAAGTCCTGGCAGGATCTATACCTCCATGGCTTTAAGGGACAGCCTGGAAAAGGAAGAAAGCTACTTTGTAACAGAAATCAAAAGCTTAAGAAGGATTGTGAAGGCTACAGAAGAGGGCTTTTGCTGCTGCTTTATAGATGAGATTCTAAGGGGGACCAATACCATAGAGCGAATTGCTGCCTCTTCTTCGGTGCTTGAGCGGCTGGCAGAATCTGATAGCTGTATCTATGTGGCTACCCATGACATAGAACTTACAGAGCTCCTAAGTGCTTATGAAAATGTACACTTCAGAGAGCACTATGAAGGTAGTGATATAGTATTTGATTATAAACTATTAGAGGGCCCCTCGGACTCTACAAATGCCATTCTCCTACTTGGTATCATGGGCTTTAATCAGGAAATTATAGGGGAGGCCCAGGCCAAGGTGGACAACTTTTTAGCGACTAAGACCTGGAGGAAGATGTGAAAAAACTAGTATATCTATTTGGGTTTATTTTGGCCTTTGTGGCCCTACTATTAGGATTCTTCACCTTGGTGGAGTATAGGCCTAGGGATATAGAGTCTGTAGAGCTGGATAATCCAAGAGCTCTTGACAAGGATGAGCTGACCCTTCTTAGTTTTAACATAGGCTATGGAGGGCTGGGTAAAGATGAAGACTTTTTTATGGATGGGGGCAGTAAGGTTATGCCTGAAAGTGTAGAGGTAGTGGAAGGCTATCTCAGTGGCATCCTTGGGACACTAAAGGAGAACCCTGCTGACTTTTACCTAATCCAGGAGGTGGATAAAAACTCAAAGAGAAGCTATGGCATAGACCAGGCCAGCTACCTAGAGGAGGGCCTGGGCCTAGAGTCCAGTTTTGCCATAAACTTTAAAGCCCTATATGTGCCCTTTCCTCTACCAACAATAGGTAAGGTTCATTCGGGGCTTCAGACCCTGTCTAGTTATAGGCCAAGTCTTTACTACAGGAAGAGTTTACCTGTTCCCTTTAAGTGGCCAGTAAGAACTGTAAATCTTAAGAGGGCCCTTTTAGTTGAGGAATATGAAAT
>LFRM01279618.1_pt1 | contig 11807 bp, 14 predicted proteins | sample 618341 | NCBI WGS metagenome assembly LFRM01 (sample SAMN03654438, study PRJNA283298) | anaerobic digester metagenome | isolation source: pool of bioreactors CSTR01a, CSTR02a, and CSTR03a thermophilic anaerobic... | place: Denmark: Kgs. Lyngby | collected 2014-05-21
CACCATTAGGAGGGGAACCAACTATGCTCTGTTCATATTATACCGAAAAACTATTGGGACTGAAAGAGGTAATTGTAAAAAATGTTACCCAAACAAAAGAATTTGTGAAAATTGAGATAGAAGTCAAGCGCCGGATACAGGACTGCCCCTGTTGCGGCGCCGCAACAGGGGCAGTCCATGATTATCGCAGGCAGGTCATCAAGGACATTTCTGCTTTTGGCAAGCACACACAGCTAATTCTGAGCAAACGAAGATATCGTTGTACAGCATGCGGAAAACGCTTTCAGGAAGCAAACTCATTTCTGCCCAAATACCACCGCATGACATCCCGGCTTATAGCCTATGTTCTCGACTGTTTACGGGATACTTGCTCTTTTACATCTGTAGCAAAAAGAATCAACCTCTCTGTATCCACTGTAATCCGCATATTTAATCTGGTTTCATATGCACCTCTGGAGCTGCCACATGTACTTTCTATTGATGAATTCAAAGGAAACACAAACATGGAAAAGTATCAATGCATCCTTACTGATCCTGTAAATCATCGAATTATTGATATCCTTCCAAGTCGGGAAAAACATCGATTAATCCGTTATTTTAAGCCCTTTTCTCGGAATCATGTAACACATTTCGTTAGCGATATGTGGAGTACATATGCTGATATTTCTCACACCTTTTTTCATAACGCAAAGTTTATCGTAGACAAATATCATTTTATCCGCCAAGTCATTTGGGCATTTGAAGCTGTTCGCAAAGAATTACAACATTCTTTTTCGCCAAGTCGCCGGAAGTATTTTAAGCGTTCCCGTTCCCTTTTGAACAAACGATACGCCTATTTGACAGATAATGAAAAACAACAAGTTCAGATTATGCTCTATACAAGCGAGACACTCAAAGAAGCATATTTATTGAAAGAACAATTCCTCGAGGTTTTAGATTCAGAATCAGTAGAGGTTGCAAAAGAAAAACTATGCCATTGGATATTGTGTGCCGGAAGCTCAGGAATCCCCAGATTTGAAGCCTGTGCTAAAACCATGAGTCGATGGTCTAAAGGCATCTTGAATGCATTAGAGTTTGGTTATACAAATGGTTTTACAGAAGGTTGTAATAACAAGATTAAAGTTCTGAAACGAAATGCTTACGGATATCGTAACTTTAATCGTTTTCGCAATAGAATTCTTCATGTTTTCAGCGGGCAAACCAATGCGGCAGGCTGAACGCCCACCGCATACCAAAATATCACATTTTTGAGGTTACCCCAACTATTGACAAAGAGCCTTTATTTGAATATATCCCAAATACTAAAGGAAGTTTTATTATAGACCTTGTTATACGCCGCTTTTTTGGGGTTCTTAATCCATCCCATACCTTTCTTGCCATAACCGGGTATAAGTGCTTTTTTAACGGCACGTTTAGCTCTGCCGGTAGTTCTTGCTTTAAAAGACCTTTTTAGACTTGGAGTTCTTAATCCAAATTTCATTTTATCACGTATAATCTATTTATCTTCTTAAAGGGGGTAAATAGATTATTTTTCTCCTTTTCTCAGATTTGTTATATTTGCAGGAGTAGCTACCTGCGGTATAATAATGACAAGCACTGTGGATTTGTACCTATTTTATTACAGCTTGACTGTTTCGAGGTGACTCAAACCACAGTGGTTTGTCTGAATTGGTAATCAGTTAGTTAACGCTTAGACGTTTTTATTTGCGTGAGTACATAGACAAGCCGATTGTGGAAACAGCAGTGCAAAATTTAAAAAGGAGGACGAGAAATGTATTTTGTGGGAATTGATATTTCTAAATTCAAGCACGACTGCGTTGTGGCAGATAGTTCAGGCGAGGTTTATTGCCCATCCTGGTCGTTTGCAAACGACCAGGATGGGTTTTCGGCTCTGGCAGGTTTGCTGAGTAGTATCGAGGGTGAAAAAAGGATAGGCTTTGAAGCTACCGGTCATTATGGACTGAATTTAAAGCTATTCCTTGAAAAACAAGGCTACAGCTTTATGGAGCTTAATCCGCTTCTGATTAAAAGATTTGTTCACAGCAAATCACTCAGAAAGACGAAAACCGATACCCTCGATGCCCTCTCAATTGCCCAATATATGATGACGGTAGAATACAAACCCTATCCGACATCATTTTATCACATGGACGCTTTAAAATCATTAACAAGATTTAGAGATAGCCTTGTGAGGCAAAGAAGCAGGCAGCTGACTGAGCTTACAAACATCCTTGACAAGGTGTTCCCAGAGTTTAAGCCGTTCTTTAAAAACCGCTTTTCCGGCACTGCTTTGTATATTCTTTGCAATTACCCATCACCGGAGAATATTTCCAGCTTGAACTCTCGTTCCTATGATATTCTCCGCAAAAAATCTATGGGGAAATTTAAAATGAGTGATTTTGTTCGCTTAAAAGAGTTAGCTAAGAGTACTGTTGGCAGAACTAATAAATTTTTGCTTTTTGAAATGGCTGCAGTTTTGGATATCTATTCTCAGCTGAATTCTAAAGTCGAAGAAATTGAAGCCAAAATTAAAGACCACATAATAATCCTTAACCCGCCAATGCTTACTATGACCGGCATAGGTGCTTTATCTGCTGCGGTTATCCTTTCGGAGTTTGGCGATTTCTCTAACTATGAAAGTCCATCCAAAATGCTATCTTTTGCAGGGCTTGAGCCGGGTTATTTTCAATCAGGTATTTCTGAGCATACCGGTAGAATGGTGAAGCACGGTTCATCTCATCTGCGTTATGCAATTATGAACTGTTGCGTGCCACTGATTACTCACAACATTGTTTTTGCTGAATATTACGCGAAAAAACGAGCTGAGGGGAAACCTTATCGGGTTGCTCTTTCTCATGTCGCAAAGAAGTTAATTAGGGTTATTTACGCCTTACAAACTCAAAATGTCCCTTTTAATCCTGAAAAGTTAATTTGATTTTTTATGTTGTCCTAAATTGCTTTGAAAATTAATTTTTTCAAGGTTTGTTTGCTATACCCTTTTTTACTAACTAAAAAATTTTCAAATTTCTCTTGACTTTTAATAGTTAGTCACCTCATTTAATCTTCCAAAAACATTAGAAATTCTTCGGCTCTGCCTGCTAATCTTTTTTTATTTTTTCCTTGCTCATTTTTAGTAAAACTCTTTCGCTTGTTTTGTAGCACAGATTATCAAAATATTCTTGAGGACAATATTTATACAAGTATTGAATTCCTTTTTCGTAGCGTGGAGGTCTGTGGTTGGAACGATGCGCATCTGAGCCAAGAAAATGAGCATACTGATTTTCAATTAGCCATCTCGCACGATTCTTTAATCTTACATCGTGTTCTTCATCAAGACTGTATAAATTCACTTGAACCATCGCACCTAAAGAAATTAAGTGTGGAATAGTCTTTTCATCAAATAGATTGGGATAACGCTCGGTATGTGCAAATATAGGTTTCCAACCTGATTCAATCATTGATTTAACTATGTGTTCTGCTTCATCTGGCGTTGCATCCAAATATAGTTCGGTTAATACGCATTTACTGTCCCCTAAAGGAAGAAACACTCCTATTTCTAAACCATATAAAATATCCTTTATATATTCACCCGCACATAAAAGCTCACATCCCATATGCAAACTCAAATCGGGATATTTCGACTTGGCAACCATTTGCAAAGTCATAAAATTCGCTTTATAGCGTTCTATTTCTTCTTCTTCATAAACATTGTGAGAGGTGCAGAATATGTTTCTCACGCCTTGTTTATAAGCCATTTTAAGCATATCAAGTGCCATAGATAAATCTACGGCACCATCATCAACTTTAGGAACGATATGCATATGTATATCAGTTATTCTTTCGACCAAGTTTCATTAGCCCTTTCGCACATTTCTTCAATATAATCACGTTTTATGAGAGTGTTGCGCCATTCTTGTGGTATGGCTTCATAGCCATATAAAGCACCTGCAAGTCCACCCGCAATAGCGGCAATCGTATCGGTATCATCACCAAGGTTCACGGCAGTCAAGACACACTCTTTATAACTATGTGTGTTCATCAAACACCATTCNNCTCTTTATAACTATGTGTGTTCATCAAACACCAAATAGCTGCTTCAATCGTGTCAACCACATAGTCACTACTCTTGATTTCGTCGCGCTTTGCACGTTCAAAAGTATCGGGGTCTTCAAAATGCAGTTCAGTAAGTCCTATTCTTCTAAAAAGCATTTTATAATAAGACTTCATTTCATCCCATTCATGGTAGAAACGTTTTGCTTTGCTTAATCCACGCACAACAGCAGCTTTAGATGGAGATTTTAATAACTCCCACAAAACGAAAGAATATATACCACAAGCCATTTGGGAGCGTTTATGCGCGTGTGTTAAAGCTGAAGCGTTATGAATTATCTGTAAGTCAAAGTTTCCTTTTGTATAAAGGAACAAAGAAAACGGATGAATTCGCATTAAAGAGCCATTACCATTTGAATATTCATCTGTACCGCCGCTTTCAATAGCTTTGGTTCGGGTATGCCGCCAATAAAGTGGAAACATCGGTGACAAGCTCTTGTCAGGTCAGCTGCCGTAAAGGGACGGGATTGAAATTCCGCGTATTTGTAGCGGGAATGTGCCAGCACAAAAGCGGCAAACTGAACCTTTACCCGTCCGCCATCAGGAGCAATCATCCACTTTTCTCCGAAGTCCACCTGCAATTGCTTACCCATCGGCAGCTCCGGAACCGCTTCGTATGAGCGCGGGTTAGGCACTTTCTTCAGGTTGTGCAGGCGGCGCAGTTCTTTCACATAGCGCGATACGGTGCGCTCAGCAAAGTCAGCACGGTAGTGTTCCTTCAGCCAGTCGCAGACCTGTGCCGCGCTCAATGTCGGATAGGATTTCAGCCAGAGCAGAATGTTGTCCCCGTATTCATCCAGCAGCTTCATCCGACAGATTTGATTTGCGTTTGCCTCATACTCATCTGCCGACATGTTCCAGTATCGGTCAACGGTTCGACGGTTGATTCCCAATTGTTTCGCCACATTGGCTTTCTTAAAGCCCTTTTCTTTTAGTTGTTGTATTTGACTGTACACACGATACCCCTTCATTTCTACAGCCTCCATTTCCTATGCCTTTATTTTACAGCATAAGTGGAAACTGTGCAGTTGTTGGCGTGAAAGTGTGCACTTTGTGGCGAAAATCTGTGCATTTTACTTGACTGCTTACACTCATATATGTATTTCGGAATTTCTCTGTTTTCCCGATATTTTTCTTATGAACGCAACGGCGATGGCCATCTTCGCCACCGCCGATAGTTTTTAAGTCATGACGGGCAAAAACGTCACGTTCAGCTCGCTTGCGCTTTTCTTTGATACGATGATTTCCACCGGATTATTCGCTGCCCATTCGGGATCGGCATCCGCTTTTATCTTCCATCGTTCATAATGTGCTGTAGCTCCGTCAAAGAGCAGTTCCTCGGCTTCTTTCCGAGCTTCGGCTGCTTCCTCAATATTGTCATATACGCCGAGGTAGTATGCTTTTTTCTGAAACACGATCTTTGCCACATACTTGCCCTTAATAAGGTACACGCCACGATAGCCAGTGGTATTATCATTGGGGACTTTTTTGCTGCGAATCATATCAAGCGATGTACCGTTTACGTGGGTTAAGTAAGTAGATAGGCTTTGTTCATGCTCACGTCGCTGACAACCGCAGCTCTGCATCCCGCTATACATCAGCCAGTTATATGGGATGTCCACCTCGTTTCCGCACTCACACTTGCAATGCCAAACGACACCGCCCTTGCGATCACGGTCTTTAAGAGGATATTTTGCTGTTAACCGTCCGAACTGTCGGTCGGAAATATCTACAGAGTAATACTGAGGGTCGGCCTTGCAGCCACAATGCGTTTTCCGTCCTGTTGCCAGCAGCGAGGCGAGAACGTCTATCTCATTGCCGCAGGAGCATCTGCAATGCCACCATACACCGCCACGAGCATCCTTTGGATGATCCTTGGCTATATTCAGCACTTCAAGCTCACCGAAGGTCTTGCCGTGCAGATCGTATGCATTGGCTTTGGCGCTGTTTATCCGTGTCGAGCATCCGCAGCTCTTGGTTCCACCGTGAAGCAAACTGCGCTCCAATATGTATTTCTCTGTACCACAATCACAGAGACACAACCACTTGCGTTCCTGACGGTTGCGGGTATTCCTTATCGTGATATAATCTCCGATCACAGTCAGCTGCCCGAAACGCTGGTTTTTCAGATCTTTAACCTTATTCATTCGCGGCTCCGACCTTTTCAAGGAACGCTCCATACAGATCTTCCTCTGCACGTTGCCGTGCTTTAATGGCATCCTCTATATTCTTGTACGTTCCCAAATAATATCTCTTTCTTTGGAAGATGATCTGCGCTCGGTATCGGTCGAACTTGGATTCATAATAGATTCCACGGTATCCGCTTGTATTAGCAGCACTGGGAGTCATATCCCTGATCTTTGCAAGCTGCGTTCCCTCTACGAAGCCAGCGGACTTCCGCGCGATTTCCGCTGCAAATTTGCCTTGGCAATCCTGGCACATACTTTCGTCGGGATTGGTAAGAGTATCCGTTGCTTTATAAGTAATATTGCCGCATTCGCAACGGCACTCCCACATGGGTGTTGTTCGAGCACCACGAGGATTTCTTTTGTCGGAGCGTCCGACCACGGTGAGCCGACCGAATACTTTTCCCGTTAGGTCGGGTGACTTCTTACAACCGCAGTTTGTTGATCTCCCGCTGTTAAGATTTCCGCTTGTGGCGATATGCTCACCGCCGCAGTCGCACTTACAAAGCCATCTGCGCTGGCCACGTGCGGTAGATGGTAGTTGTTCTACAACCGTTAATTTTCCAAATCGTTTCCCAATAAGTGATGGAAATTCTCTCATTTTTATCCGTCCTTTGTAAAAAACCATTCCGACACATACGGCGACGGAATGGCTTTTTCGATCACCGATTGACGGTATCGTCTATTTCTTATTGCTTTCTTTACGGCTGAGTTCTACGGCACGGAGAATTTTGGCATGGGATAGAGTTTCCCGTTCCGTTGCCTCACATTGTTTCTTGGCACACTCAGCGCAGACCTGGCCAAGCCCGACCTCATAATTTTCACGCCAATCTATCGGCATGGAAACGGGAATGCAGGTCACTTGACCGCACAAGATGCACCTTTCGTATTATTCTTTTATGGGAGCTTCGCTCACGCTGCCGACCTCCTTTTTAGAAGGATGACAGTGTGTCCCCCCCCCGAAAAATTGGGGTATTCCGGTAAATATGCCGTTTTGCTTATCTTTTTTAGCCATATATGTTCGCTGCTTTCTGATTTTGCTGTTTTGTGAATGACAGCCCACCCAACAGGGGATGGGCTGTCTTAACGTTAAATTCTGCTGCGTTTTCTGTCGTAAACCGTAAGGGCTACAAGTGCCGAGCCGCTGACGATCATCAAAATGAACCACAGCGTGAGGTTGGAATTATCTCCGGTGGGAGGCACCACAGGAGCATCGGCATCGTAGGTGTTTTCAAACGTTGCATTCAAAGCATCCACGCTCTTACCATCCATCGTGAGAGCTGCAACCAGTTCATTATTTTCGTTCAGAGATACTGTGATGGTAATCTCATGAACGTCAGTATCGTAGGTCATTCCAGCAAAGCCCTGATTGGTTTCGGAGAGCTTATAGGTATAGGTCTTGCCGATATCTGCCTTCGTAAAGGTCAGCGAGAAAGATGCCTTACCGTTATTGTCAGAGGTTGCGCCCAAGCCTTCGGAGGTAGCAACATTTTTCAGAACGAATTGGAAGCCGCCTTTTCCGTGAGTAGCCTCGCCGACGTTATTGATGATCTTATCAATGCCGATCTGCACGGTGATGGGATCGGGATCGGGGACAACGGGAGGAACAAAGGTATTGTTGAACGTCACGGTAACTGCGTAGCCATCGTTTGTTTTGGTCACGGCTGCATTCTCGGTGCCTGCGACGGTGTTGATCTCCAGCTTGCCGTCCATGTCCACGTCGGTCACCTTAACGGTAAAGTGGTTGACGGTCTTGTCGTAGTCCACATTTGCCAGTGTTCCCACAATCTCGCTCATGCGGAAGGTGTATGTACCGACCTTATCAAAGGTCAGAGCCTGGAATACATCGCTGAAATCAAACTTGCTGAAATCGGCGTTTTCTGCATTATAAGTTACGGTCTGCTCGCCGAGCTTGGTCCAGTTCTCTCCGTCCTTCTGTTCCAGTACGAAGGAGAAGCTGTCACCGACCTGCCACTGGCGGCCTTCCAAGACCTTGACACCGCTGACGGTGACGTTGCTCGGCTTCACGGCATCGGGAGTGTAGGTGTTTACGAAGCTGATGCTTGCGGTGCCATCTGCTCCCACGGTTACCGTCTTGGTTGCATCACCCTTCACAGCAAAGCCGTCGAGGGTGGTCATTTTCTCGGTCACCTTTACGACCGTTCCTTCTTCAAGACCCTCAATGCCAAAGATTGCACCGGGCTTGATGGTAACACTCAACGTGCCGCTTGCATCGGCGGTCATTTCTCCGGCGGAAGTATTCAGTTTTGCGCCTGCATAATAGGAGCCAAGCTCGACGTTGAAATCAAAGTGGATATTGTCGGGGATGGCATAATCATCACCCAAAGGATGCTCTACCGTCTTGCTGATCGCCAGACCGCTTACGCCTACTGTGTCTGGGACGAACACGTTGGTGATCGGGTCTGTTTTCGTCACGATATAACAGTATGTGGTGCCAATCGTCGAGGTGATCAGCATCACAAGCGACAGAAGCATCGCTATTCTTCTTAATATTTTGCCTGTTCTCAAATTTATCTGCCTCCTGCGTTATGGAACTATATATCAATCATCCATTGTCGGTAATCAAAAGACACAAACGCATTTGTATCCTTTGATTGCCGCCCATCGAAAGACGATGGGTGGCTGCTTATTACTGCATTCCCCAAGGTTTGCTCACTTGACTCCAAGCACCTTCATCGCTGACTACTTGGCTGTAGGCGCGAACCTCGTACTTTCCGTCGTGGTTTCCGTCAAGTCTATTGGCGGTGTCGCTTGACACATCGCTCTTGAGCAGAATTTGCAGAAGGTTGGGAGACGTGGTTGCTCTACCTTCAAGTGCCGTGTTGTATTTGGCGCAGATCACCGCGTAACGTTCACCGTCGATTTGCACTTCGTAGGTAAATTCTCCCCATGTCCACTGGGTGGAATTTTGGTTGAGAAGCACGGATGCTTTGAATTCATCCTCGGTCAGATCGCCCATCTCAAAGGCAAACCAGGTGCGAACGTAACCGACGTGATTGCCGGTATTGGTAATCACCACGATGTGATCCAGCACGTTCTCGGCAGTGTACATATTCGCATTGACCGACAGATTTACATCTACCGTGTTATTCTTTTTGTCTGTCACCGAAAACTATTCGTTGAGCTGCACGGCTTGCTTTGTCAGTTCCACATCGGTTACGGGTAACAACTTCCGATCATCGGCAACCTCTGTCAGACCGGAGCCGCTTCGCTCCAACTCCGACTGCACGATACATAAGTATTTTCCGTCGGAGCTTTGGTCACCGAGAGAGCCGTTAATAGCAACTACAGTCAGCATTGCCAAAAGCACTGTAATGCCGATCCATTTAAGGGTTTTCAACACTTCATCTCCATTCATCCATCGTTTCGGTATCGGACAAACGGTATGATGGAGAGCCACAAGCGCCGTTTTTGCCGTTTCCAATAGCGCTGCTCGCTGCCGTCTGTTCTGCCGATCTCACTGTTCAAGTATTTCAGTTCGCCACTAAAATCATTCAGCCACACTGCGAGTTTCACGATCAATGCAAAACCGAATACACCGCCGAACAATGCGATCAATATCCATAATTCTTTGTCTTCCATGTGCCGGAGTCACTCATTTCTTTGCCACAGGGATTCACCTTCCGGCAATCAAAAGGCATAAACACGAGACTTATGCCCTTTGATTGCCGCCTATCCCCACGAAGGGGATAGGACAGCCTATAGATACTTCTACAAATTACTTTGCGACAACAGTCCAGGTGTTTCCGTTCTGAACGGCTTCGTAACCATCTGCTACCCAATTAGAAGGATTGAAACCGAAGGTGCCGCCTTTAATCACAACAGTACCTTCACCGAGAATACCTGCGGTGTATCCACTACGGGTAGAAGCGGGGCCGAAATTGCCGCCGTTTACGATAACAGTAGCACCCGCACCGGCATAAATGTACGCACGTTTCTGGTTGAGAGTCTTGCTAAAGGAGAATGTACCGTCATTAATAACAACCGTAGTGCCTTCGCCAACCGCATATACATTGTAGCGACCGGAGGTGCTTGTTGTGGAAACATCGACGCTTCCACCGTTAATCTCAACATAAGCACCATCCGTTGCTCCGATGCCGCCACCTGCGGAATTTACTTCAACATTGTACAGTACGGTATTGCTGTTAGCGCGGGAAATAAAACCATAATCACTTGCAGAACCGGATTCCAAAACACCATTCTTAAGTGTAAGATCACCGTTATTATTGAAGTAATCTGCATAAACGGTATTTCCCTTCATATCCACAGAAACAGTTGCACCGGTCGAAACAGCAGGAGTATAGCCTTCGCCGCCGATATTGCTGTCCAAGAGGACTTCGCCGCCATTAGCAAGAACATCATCAAAAACATCTGCCTCGGTAGCGATTACAGGAATGACAACACCGTCAAACCATTCAGCAGCGCTATTCGCATCTACTACACCGAAGCCTGCGTTCAGAGCGGCCTCGGCATTGTCAAAGCCGGCAGCCTGAACAGCCTGGGACAGAACGAGGATATCGAGGGTGCCGTTTCCGTTGCCGTCGATCTTCTCCATGTCCTCATTGGTAGCGGAAGACTTGATGTACACCTGAGACAGGCTGGGATAAGATGTATCGCCTGCGGGGAGGATACCGTTTCCGTGTCTCCAGCTGCCATCGGAAAGCTGTCCGCCAGCATATACGTACTCAGTCACATAATAGTTATTGCCGTCAATCTCAATAGTGCCAACTGGGTTTTTAGTCCAAGTCTGGTGGTAAGAAGAACCGACCAGAGAACCGTCGGTAGATCCAACCTCGATTGCAACGAGAGTGCGAACGTAAGCATCGGTCTTACCGGTGTTTTCAACGGTAACGAACTTATCCTGAGCGTTCTTACCTGCAAACACCTGCATAGAACCGTAGGAATTTACCTGAGTCATACGAACTACGGTATTATCCCAACCGGCAGCACCGGTGCTGGGATCGCCAACAATGGGCAGCAGATCCTTACCTTGTGTGAAATCCTTCAGCACGTAGCTTGTTACACCGTCGATGGTATCGGTAGCAAAGGTGCCGTCAGCGTTCACAACACGCTCATACTCGTGCTGCTCAATGGACACGTTGCCGAGGATCATTACGTTGACATCGCTGTCATCGTCTTGCAGGTAAGCCACAGTGCCGCCGATTGCGAGAGCCGCAACGAGGACGAGGCTGAGACCTGACAAAAGAATGTTTTTCAGTTTCATAGGTCACCTTTCCTTTCAAAAATAAGATATAATTTGATTATGTAACGGGTTGTCCCTTTACATCATGGATTTGTGCAGACATCCGTCTACGGGATCAGTTGCCGCTTTCCTGGACGATAAGCGCCCAAGCTTCTGCGGCGGAGTCGATGGCATCGATGCTCATGTCGCGCTGCACAGCATAACGGGTGAAGGTCATCTTGGGATAGTTGGAGCTGTTGAGTGCCTGGAGCATTTCCAGCGTTACGCTGCCCTTAACGGATACCTTG
>LFRM01395511.1_pt1 | contig 11807 bp, 9 predicted proteins | sample 618341 | NCBI WGS metagenome assembly LFRM01 (sample SAMN03654438, study PRJNA283298) | anaerobic digester metagenome | isolation source: pool of bioreactors CSTR01a, CSTR02a, and CSTR03a thermophilic anaerobic... | place: Denmark: Kgs. Lyngby | collected 2014-05-21
TGTGGATCACTTTTAGACCAGCGCGAGTGGATCAGTTTTAGACGGCCAGTGGATCACTTTTATGTTGACGATCGCACCACATACCTAATCAGGATCCAAAGGGAGCTAGGTGGCAACCGCGGTTGGTTTATGTTCATGACGGCGTAGAAGGAAAAGGTGAACGCCGTTTTCGTGAGCGGAGACGGAGCGAGTTGGATTCGTCAGCTTGTTGAGTTTATGCTTAGCAGTGTTTTTGTATTGGATCGATTCCATGCTGCGAAGTATATCACAGCAGCAGTAGGTAATTGGAGAGACCTTTATGTGTCTCTATGGCGAGCGATAGACGAGGTAGACCGTCAAGGTGTTCGGGATGTGCTCAAAGAGGCCCTTAATGGGGCTGAGACTGAGAACAAGCGTAAGACGATTCAAGAAACGTTAACCTATCTGATGCGGCAATGGGATGGTATTGAGGCAAGGTACAAGTATGCAGGTTTGATCGTGGGTTGCAGTGCCGAAGGTCACGTCAGTCACATCTATGCAGCTCGGATGAGTAGTCGGCCAATGGCCTGGTCCAAGGCGGGCGTGGGTCAAATGTCTCGTTTGCGAGTGCTCAAAGCCAATGGCGAGTCCATTGGCGAGCGATCCTTGAGAGGATCAAGGGAGAAGAAATTACGATTGTTGGACCGATGGAGAGAGCAGATCGATAGCAGTCTCAACAAAGGGAAGCAGCTCTATCACGAGATCCAACACAATCTGTCGGCATTGCGAGAAAAACGAACAACTCTTACCGACGCTTTGCGTGCGATTGCACATGCTGTCTGAACCTGGGACGGTGAGGTCTAGGGCTGTCACCCTAAACCTACAGTGTGTTGACGCTGTCGATGCGCCTGTAGAGTTTGATTTGTCCGAAAAATAGCGGTATACTTGATTTGAAGTTAGGTTATCTTTGATGTTGTCAGTGTTAGTCCTAGATGCCCTAGGTCGAAAGGGTCTGCGTTGGTCTCCGTGTCGTAGGCTGTTGCGGGTGCGCGTTGGGGGTCACGTTTAGGCATCGTGGATTGACATCATTGTTATCCTTTTCGCCAGCAATCTTCTCTTCCAAGTGTCCGATTATCCACTCGTAGCCCAGCCTCATTCATGAGCAATCATCAACGTCGAGTTCTTCCCGAGTTGGCATCTGGGTGAGTTGCCTAGCAGTATTTCAATCATGCCAGATGTTTAGGAATGTGGTTGCATGCGACTGACAATCACCTTGTCAACAGAGAACCAGATAAGACTGCCGTTGCATTACAACTATTTGGTTCAATCCCTGATCTATGGATGCCTCGAAAGTGACTTCGCCAGTTTTCTTCACAACACTGGTTATGAAATAGATGGTCGTAGGTTCAAGCTCTTCACGTTTTCCAGGCTCATAGGTCGATACCGGATATCAGAGAAGGAGATTTGCTTCGAACCACCCGTGCGTTTGATTGTTTCTTCTCCTAACTCGGATTTCTGCAGCCACTTGTTGAATGGCCTGTTATCCAAGAAGTCCATTCAACTAGGTGATAACGTATTAGAAGTCGAAACCATAGACACAGAGAAATCGGTGGTTACTAAAGAAAACCTCAAGGTCAGGCTTCAATCACCCGTAGTTGTTTACAGCACCTTGTTCAAAGCAGATGGGAGGAAATATACGTGCTACTTCCAACCGGGAGAAACTGAGTTTGCCAATCTTATAGCGGACAATCTTCGAAGAAAATACCGTGCTTGTTATGGACAAGCTCCTCCCGAGGCTGATATTCGGATTACATGTCTGCAACGGCCACGTCTCCATGTAGTCAGATATAAGACTACTGTGATCAAGGGCTATTCCGGTGCCTTGCGTATACAGGGGCCGACAGCCCTGCTTCAGTTAGCTGTTGAAGCGGGTTTGGGTGCCAAGAACAGCATGGGGTTTGGCTGTTGCGAGATTATTGAGGATTAGTGCGATCCAGACTTGGTTCAGCAGTTTTGAAGCAAGGAGGTGTGTTATGCTATCAGCTATCAGAGATTTAGGGATCTTGGCTCTTGAACAACGAGGCATCACAGACCCTCTCAGCCCTCAGGCCATGTTGGCCGCCTTGGTTGAGAATCCAAAAAGCAAGAGCTATACCCATGCTTGTGTAATTGAAATCGATGTGCTGGATGGCGAGGTTAAGCTCAAAGGAGTGAAGTTAGAACAGATATCTGATCGAGAGAGTTCTAGGTACTTATATAGCCGTGGTTCTTCTAGGGGAGCGAATTTATCCCCTTCAGCCAAAATTACGAAAGACCGCAAGAAGTTCAAGACACGCACGACCTTTGAAGCGAAGTTGCTCGGTTGGTTTCGCGCCGTAACGAGCAATGTCGATGAGCTCGGTCTGACCCCAAATGAACAAGAATTCTTAAAAAGACTGAAAGCCTTCCTAGAACGTGAGCAGGATGAGGTGTTGCACGAGATAGAGGAAAAACTACGATTTTTGTCGGGACAGGAGAGTGCTCTACTAACGATAAGCGTAAACGGCGACTATCCTGGAGATAATGACCTGTTTAGACGGATCCTTGTTGGATTCCAGAATCTCAATGAACGACGAATAGGTGCGGAAGACAAGGTTTGTTCCATCTGTGGTGAGCGGAAGGAATTTGTTTCAGGAAGCAACAGTACCTACAAGTTCTATACGACCGACAAACCTGGCTTCATCGCCGGTGGATTTGACGAGAAGCTGTCGTGGCGCAATTTCCCCGTTTGCCGCGAGTGCGGAGTCTACCTAAGGGCAGGCAGGCGTTATGTAGAGGACACTTTTGAGTTTAGGTTCGTTGCAGGAATCGGTTATTACTTGATTCCTCGGCTGTTGCTGGGAACTCACAGGATACCTGCAGATGTACGCGACATTCTGATTGAGGGACCCAAGAAGATCTCGCTGGCTGGAAGGGTCGTTAAACGATTGACTGAAGATCAGAATGAGATTCTAGAAATCATTAGTCGGCAGGACGATATTCTGTGTGTCCAGCTTCTCTTTCTTCGAATCGAGCGAAATGCCGAGCGGATCCTCCTACTTGTTGAAGACGTCTATCCATCAATGCTGAAAGAGATATTTGCGGCAAAAGAAGCTACAGACCAGACTTGGGGTTTTACCAAGAGGCGTTTTACCCTTGGCTCATTACGCACCTTTTTCTCCAAGTCTGACGAGAAGAAGGCACAGACAGATCTAGATGTGTATTTTCTCCAATTGGTTGAGGATATCTTTCGTTTGAGACCTGTGGACAAAGGCTTTATGTTTAGGTTTATCGCCAAGAAAATACGACAAGATTTTGTCAACTGGGCTCAAGATCCAGATGCTTTCAAGGAATTCAGGTCAACAGTTCTGGATGGTTTCCTGAGTGTGACCTTCCTACAGAAACTAGGCCTGATTAGCTTTATGGAGGTGGACAGATTGCCCCAAAGCCTGTTTGATCGATTCTTTGAGGAGCTTACGCCAACGCTGTCGAGGCCCGCGGCTCGGGGTATCCTCTTACTTGGTGCCCTGACTGGGATGCTGCTGGAGAAACAGGAAAAAGAAAGAGATGGCAAGTGTCCTTTTCTGAAACAGCTGAGGGGACTAAGGCTTACTGAGAGAGACATTCGTGGTTTGTTGCCAAAAGTAGAGAACAAGTTAGTTGAGTACGACTCTTTTCATGAAGGCGAGCGAAGGTTGGCAGAAGAAACAGCAATCTATCTGTTGGCGGCGGGCGACAATTGGGGTCTGAACGGCGATGAGATAAGTTTCTATTTTGCAGCAGGCATGAACCTATCGAGAAGAATCGGTAGGCTTCTACCCTCAGATAAGAATGAACAGTCGGTTCAAGAGGAACAAGGGAAATAAGGAGGTAGCGTTATGACAGCGCTCAATCGGTCAGAGATCCTATTCCTTTACGATGTTACAGATGCTAACCCTAACGGTGATCCTGTTGACGAGAATAAGCCCCGAATTGATGAGGAGACGGGAATTAACATCGTCACAGATGTGCGGCTGAAGCGCACTATACGAGATTACCTACACACATACAAGAACCAGGAGATCTTCATACTCGAACAAAAAGATGCGAAAGGTGACTTGAAAACAAAAGAGGATCAGTACTCTGAATATGGAAATAGCATCGAGACGTTAGTGGCTAGATGCGTTGACATGCGCCTTTTTGGTGCTACTATTGCAGTTAAGACCGGTAAAACCAAGTCTGGCACCTCGGTCAGACCTGCTGCTTTGGTTGGTCCTATCCAGTTTAAGTTCGGACGTTCACTCCACAAGGTCGACTTGACTTACGTTAGAGGTACCACGGTTATGCCATCCAAGGAAGGCAAACAGCGAGGTGCGTTTACAGAGAAGTATGTTCTTCCTTATTCGTTGATTGCTTTCTATGGGGTTGTGAATGAGAAAGCAGCCCAGGAGCAGAACATCCCACTAACTTCAAATGATGTGTTCCTACTGCTGGATGCGATGTGGAATGGGACCAAGAACCTGCTTTCAACGTCCAAGGCTGGACAGATGCCAAGGCTCTTAATTCAGGTCGAGCATGTTCAGGGTAGCTCTCACTTTGGTGAGTTGGACAAGCGTATCAGAATAAGAAGCGACCGAGATGATACAGCCATACGGGACATCGCTGAAGTAAAGCTTGAGATCGATGAACTAGTAAACCTGCTTCGTAGGAACCGTGAGGAGATTGCTATGATACGGTTCAAGATCGATGAGCGAGTTAGGCTGAGCTTCGACGGCGCACCCACAACACTTGATGGTGCACTGGCCGAGCTGCCTCATGAAGAGCTTATGTTTTAGGGGTCGCTTGACATGAAAGTACTGGTTTTCGACGTGTGGGCAGACTACGGGCATTTCCGCAAGTATTACACGACCTCCTCACCGTTGACGTTTTCCATACCCCCACCGCCTACGGTTGCCGGGATGCTCGGAGCTATTGTGGGGAGTCCTAGGGATCGGTACCTAGTAGATTTCTCAATGGGCCAACTCCTCTTGGGTATCGGTATTCGACGGCCGATACGAAAAACTCGTATGGGCATTAACCTCGTTAACACTAAAGATGGTTATTGGCAGCCGGTACAAAAAGGCAATCATGAAGCCCGTACACAGATTAGGACGGAGTTTCTGCGTTCTCCGTGCTATAGGCTATACGTTCATCACAGAGACGCCCAGATGTTCGAGAAGCTACAGAGAGCGATCTCTGAACATCGCTCCTATTTCACTCTAGCGATGGGCCTAAGTGAGTTGCTGGCTGATTTCGAATTGGTGGGTGTCTTTGAAGGTGAACACAAATCAGTCGAGACGGAAACTGTGTCTTCTGTTGTTCCCGAATCCTATTTGACAGGTACCGAGCTTCGAATAGAACCGGGGCTCCGATTAGGCAAAGAAATGATTCCAGTGATCATGACTCAGGATAGGATTGTGGAGAAGTACCAGAATGTCATCTTTGAAATAGAGGGCAAGACTCTGACTATAGGGCCTAATCCAGCGAAGACAGTAGTTGTCCTCGAAAATGGGTTAAAATTCTGTACCTTTGATCAGGAGTAGCCTTTTTCAATTTTTAGCATGAACTTGACGGATGGGACGGATGAACGTGCAAACCGCTCTACATTCTCATCCCGATAAATTGCTGATCGACCACTTGAGAGGCGTAGTACAGATAAGTCATAGGTTTCTAGAAGAGAAACAAATCGACCTCCTACCAATAAGTGACGCCTTCATGATTAGCACCATAAATGGCATTGCTCATGACCTAGGTAAGGCCACTCGGCCTTTTCAGGAATATCTGTTTGCCGATGAGTCTCTTAAGCAGAAGATGCGAAGCAATCCACTCACACACCACGGCCTGTTATCTGCTGTGTGCGGGTACTACCTAACTAAGGAGGTCTTTGCGGACCACCAGGACGGGGATCTCTATGCATTGATAAGTTTCCTTGTTGTTCGAAGACATCATGGCAACCTTGGGGATATTATGGATGAAACGATCATCGACGATAGAGACGTAGACATCCTAGTCCGGCAATACCGCATGATTGAAGAAAACAAGTTTCGGGATTTGTGTCGCGACCTAAGCGATCTGCTTCCTTCGTTGTCCTTGATTTATGATCAGCTAGAAGAATGGATTAGTGGGATTCAAGACGAGAGACTGAGATCGAGGGCAAGAAAACAGTGCCGACAAGAGAGTTTGGCTCCCTACTTCCTTGTTAACTTTTTCTACTCTCTGCTGGTTGACGCGGACAAGACGGACGCTGTAGTTGGAGAAGACACTATTGCCCACTTATCGCGAGTTCAGATAAGTGGGAGTATTGTCGACAGATACAAGAAAGAAGAGAGATTCCCCCCAAGTAGGTTGAACAATCTTCGCGAACAGGCCTATAAAGAGATCACGATACGGGATTATACTGTCTTGGAGCCTGGGGCTTTCGTCATCAATCTGCCGACTGGACTGGGAAAAACCCTAGCGTCTCTTTCATTTGCCTGCAAACTGAAACAAGCTCTTTCGACGACTAGAGGTGTAGACTATCGAGTGATCTATGCTCTGCCTTTCTTAAGCATCATTGATCAGAACTATGGTGTTGTGAAGAGTGTTCTTAAGCTCGACGGGTTGGCAAGTGATTCCCGTGCGCTACTCAAGCATCATCATCTAGCAACTAGGGTCTATGAAATCGGTGATACGGACTTTGAACCAGATGAGGCTAAGATACTGATAGAAGGGTGGAATTCCGAGATCATTGTCACGACCTTTGTGCAGCTGTTCGAAACGTTGATCACCGGCAAGAATAGCATGGTTCGGAAGTTTCACCGTCTGGGAAATTCTATACTGATTCTAGATGAAGTGCAGAGTATTCGCCATGAATTGTGGCCTTTGGTGAAGCAAGCCCTTGCCTTCCTAACAAATCGCTTGAAGTCATACGTTGTTTTCGTTACTGCCACCGATCCGTTGATATTCCCGAGAGAAGAACTCATTTCTCTAGCTGACCGCGAGAAGTATTTCCGGGATCTCAAGCGTGTTCACGTAGAAGTCAATCTCAAGAAGCAGACTCTAGAGGAGTTCATAGATCGACTCTCTTTCGAACCCAACAAGACGTACCTTTTCATCCTTAATACTATAGGTTCTGCTGAGAGATTCTATGCACTGCTCACCAAGAAAGTACAAGAGAAGGTGGTTTTCCTTTCAAGTCACGTTATTCCAAAGCAACGTCTGGAGCGTATAGGGCTAATTAAGAGCAAGGACGCCCGTTTTGTTGTCTCCACTCAGTTGGTCGAGGCAGGAGTCGACGTTGACTTCAACGTCGTATATCGCGATGTTGCCCCAATGGATGCTATCAACCAGGCGGCAGGTCGATGTAATCGTAATGGGGGAGATGTTGGTTTCTTCCGAGTGGTGGCTCTGGTCGATGACAATGCGAGACTCTATGCGAGTTACATCTACGACCCGGAGCTTATTGCCATTACATGGGACATACTAGAGAGCACGCAGGCTTACTGGGAGAACGAGTTTCTGCAATTGATCGACCGATACTACGCAGAAGTGAAGCGTCGATGCTCTTTTGATCGTGCTCACGAGTATCTCGAGGCGCTCTATAAGCTCAAATACGAACAGACCGAAGACTCAGGGCAGGCCAACTCCAGTGCAATCAACTCCTTTCGAATCATTGAATCCTATCCCAAGATGGACGTCTTTGTGGCCTTGGATGGAGAGGCAGAAACCGTGTGGCAGAAGTTCTTGGCTACGAGAAGCATTGAACCGTTGCCCGAGCGGCGGTTAGCTTTTGATAGGATCAGGGCTGAGTTCTACCAGTACGTTATAGCTGTTCCGACGACTGTTACAAATGTTCCGCCACAGGAAGCCGGCTTCTTCTATGTGCCCAGATTACAGCTTGCAGAATACTACGATTGCGACACAGGCTTCAAGTCGAAGGGCATTAACCCGATTTGGTAGAGCTACGGCTAGTATGTCTATTGCTAAACGATATACGGGGTTGGTTGTCATGGATCAAGGGTGATGAATATGCGATTCACGTCCGAGGACATACGCGTCACGGGCACTCTTGTTTGGTACTACTACATCTGCCCGCGAGAGGTTTGGTTGATGAGCCGTCAGCTCACAGCTGATCAGGACGATTCGAACCTTGAGATCGGCCGTTACATCCAGGAAACCTCCTATAGCAGGGCAAAAAAGGAGGTTCATCTTGGGCATGCCAAGATCGATCTTATTCGGCGCAAAGACGGCGATCTAGTCGTTGGCGAGGTCAAGAAGAGCTCTAGGTATAAGGAGAGCTCTCGGATGCAGCTGGCCTTCTACCTCAGAGAACTCAAGCAGCGCGGAATCATAGCCAAGGGTGAGCTCCATTTCCCCGAGGAAAAGAGGAAAGAACCGGTGGTTCTGGACGAAGATCTTGAAGCGAAGCTCTTAGCAGTGGAGAAGGACATACTCCAGATCATGTATAGGGATCTACCTCCCTCGCCGCGGAGAGTAAGGTGGTGTCGACAGTGTGCATATGCCGAGTTTTGTTGGGCTTGATGGCCCTGACATAATGAGGTGGACTACATGGCTAAGACGGTATATATCTTCTCGAACGGTACGTTGGGTCGGCGAGGGAACACCCTGTGCTATGAAACTGAGCAGGGCAAGCGGTTCCTGCCCATCGAGGACATTCAAGACATTATGGTCTTGGGTGAGGTTGACTTTAACAAACGCTTTCTAGAGTTTCTATCTCAACACGAGGTCGTACTCCATTATTTCAACTACTACGGGTACTACATGGGCAGTTTCTACCCTCGGGAACACAACAACTCCGGCTATATGATTCTGCAGCAAGCAGCGCACTACCTCGATGATTCAAAGAGGGTTGTTCTGGCGCGTTGCTTTGTTTTAGGCGCTGTTCAAAATATGAAGATGGTTCTCAAATACTACCACAAGAGCGGAAAGCCGGTAGCGGACGCCATTCGAAGGTTAGAGGAGAACGAGAAGCTGATACCGTCAATAGATAAGATACCTGAGCTGATGGCCTTGGAGGGCAATTCTAAGGAAGAGTATTATAGAACGTTTGACGTCATCCTTGATAATCCAGATTTTGTTTTTGAGAAGCGCACACGACGACCTCCCAAGAACAACCTCAATACACTCATCAGCTTTGGGAACTCGCTTATCTACACGGTAGTGCTCTCTGAGATTTACAAGACCCACCTTGATCCTAGAATAGGTTATCTACATGCTACCAACTTCAGAAGATTCACACTTAACCTTGATGTAGCAGAGATATTCAAACCAATTATTGTAGATAGATTGATATTCAGCCTGGTAGGCAAGAAGGTCATCACAGCGAAGGATTTCGAGAAGGATATGGGCGGAATCTTGCTCAAAGATTCAGCACGCAAGAGATTTGTTGAGGAGCTCGATGTACGACTACGTACCACGATCTCATTGAGGCGAATGAACAGAAAAGTCTCTTACCGTCGGCTTATTCGTCTGGAGTTGTACAAGCTTGAGAAGCATCTATTAGGGGAGACATCGTATTCACCATATGTATCCCAGTGGTAGGAGGAGAAGTGCTGTGTTCGTCATAATGGTCTATGACGTGGGGGTGAAGAGGGTCAACAGAGTTTTGAAGAAATGCCGCCAGTATCTGTACTGGGTTCAGAACTCGGTGTTTGAAGGGGAGATCTCGCCTGCCAAACTGAAGAAGCTAAAACAAGAGCTTAAGAAGATAATCGACGAAGAGGAGGATTCTGTGATAGTGTATGAGTTGAGGACGACTAGCTACACATCTCGAGAGATCATTGGCTTAGAGAAAGGTGGAGAGCAGAAAATCTTGTAGTCGACCACCGGTGGTGCAGAAAACCCAGGAGATCGACTGCAGCCTTCTCTGACTTGAGTTGTGTCAGAGCAGGGGATTCGTTATCAGCCCAAGGAGCTTTCGGTTGCCGATTGGCGAATTGGGCTTTAAGAAGCGCTGTTCGGACGGTTTGTAGACTACCTATGAGGCATTGAAACTGTCCCCGATACTATACGCTGGGGAGAAGGGGAAAAGTTTGTAGACTACCTATGAGGCATTGAAACCCCCATATCTCAGGGGAAAATTTAAGCCGCCCATCAGGGTTTGTAGACTACCTATGAGGCATTGAAACGCCAATTGCTCGGCCAGTCGGTCAACGTTCAAGCTGGTTTGTAGACTACCTATGAGGCATTGAAACCGCTGTAAGAGAAGAACTCAATGCGTGGCTTGCGGGTTTGTAGACTACCTATGAGGCATTGAAACACGAAATGGCGAACAAAGTGAAATTTGGTCTTGAAGTTTGTAGACTACCTATGAGGCATTGAAACGAGTCACAGGACACCGAACAGATACGTCCGGCCACACGTTTGTAGACTACCTATGAGGCATTGAAACTGCTACCCCAGCGAACGCTGACTCGAAATCAATAGCGTTTGTAGACTACCTATGAGGCATTGAAACCGATCCAGAAGCTGGTCGAGGGTGAGGACGAGTGGGGTTTGTAGACTACCTATGAGGCATTGAAACCCGGCGCAGTGAACACGACCGATTCCTAGTAGTCCAGTTTGTAGACTACCTATGAGGCATTGAAACCGGTCCAAATAGGCGCAGATACCACGGGGCTTGATGGTTTGTAGACTACCTATGAGGCATTGAAACGCATTAAACGGTATCAGGATGAGACGCTCCGCCATGGTTTGTAGACTACCTATGAGGCATTGAAACGAGAACTCAGCGTAGATGCTCGGATGCGCCTGTTTGAGGTTTGTAGACTACCTATGAGGCATTGAAACCTGGTTCTTTTCCTTCATCATTCGGTCGAGAGCCTCGTTTGTAGACTACCTATGAGGCATTGAAACTTCGGCTATTACTTCCACGTACGCTTCCCCGTATCGTTTGTAGACTACCTATGAGGCATTGAAACCAGTTGGCGGCGGATCGTGCCTCATTTCCCGCCCCAGTTTGTAGACTACCTATGAGGCATTGAAACGCCGATTGCTAACCGGCCTGCCGGGAGCCCATCCCGGTTTGTAGACTACCTATGAGGCATTGAAACCTTCAACAAGCACTCAGACAGACTAGAACTAGAAAAAAGTTTGTAGACTACCTATGAGGCATTGAAACCGGACGCAGACGTTGCTCTACTTGCCGAGAAGAGCGTTTGTAGACTACCTATGAGGCATTGAAACCTGGTTCTTTTCCTTCATCATTCGGTCGAGAGCCTCGTTTGTAGACTACCTATGAGGCATTGAAACCCACCCCATTCTTTTCTATCTACATAGGGGCACCTCGTTTGTAGACTACCTATGAGGCATTGAAACCCTCATCCATGTGCTTCCCTCGCAAAAATCAAAATTGTTTGTAGACTACCTATGAGGCATTGAAACGGCGATAGGAACCTCATCTGAGCGTAGAGGTCAACGTTTGTAGACTACCTATGAGGCATTGAAACAAATTGAGTAAGAGGGGTTGTTTCAGCCCCTCTTTTGTTTGTAGACTACCTATGAGGCATTGAAACATGTTTGGGCAGGCACCGGTGGAGCTGGTGACAAACGTTTGTAGACTACCTATGAGGCATTGAAACAAATGGAATATGGAATTGGACAACAGGCTGCTGTGACAGTTTGTAGACTACCTATGAGGCATTGAAACTGGAGTGGAACCGTACCTGAGGGGTAAACTTGCCAGTTTGTAGACTACCTATGAGGCATTGAAACTAACACAGGAACACAACGAGTGGCTCCGACGAGAGGTATGTTTGTAGACTACCTATGAGGCATTGAAACCAAGGCGGTTCCATTGAGTGATTGGAACCCAC
>LFRM01102893.1_pt1 | contig 11801 bp, 11 predicted proteins | sample 618341 | NCBI WGS metagenome assembly LFRM01 (sample SAMN03654438, study PRJNA283298) | anaerobic digester metagenome | isolation source: pool of bioreactors CSTR01a, CSTR02a, and CSTR03a thermophilic anaerobic... | place: Denmark: Kgs. Lyngby | collected 2014-05-21
ATTTTAACAGTTTCATATTCCTTTCCGTCACGGGTATCAATTAATAATTCTCCACAAGAAAAGGCAATTTCTTCCACTTTTGGTTGTAAAGTATTAATTGTTTGCTTTTTCATCTTATCAAGTAAAACCTTACGAGTCGCCATCATACTAAGTATTCCGGACAACAAAATTATAAACATTAATAACAATGTGTAAAGTATACCCGTTATAGCAAAACCTTTATTATTCAACCCCATGATACCAACTCCCAATCTAATATTTAATTATTTCTAAGTTTATATTATCTTTTATTTTATCTGCTTTTCCTTCAGGAACAACAACTGTTTCTTGATCACCATCAGATATATATCTATTTTTTTCTAACAATTTAAAATTATGAGCTATATCAAATTCCTTACCCAAATTATCATAAGCTCTTATTCTTTTTAAGAATACAGAATTAAAGTTCTTATTAAACGGGGATAGTTCACTTTCCCATCCTACTCTTAATGTAGATTTTGTTTCATAAGTTATATTGTTGTATTCACTTTTTAAAATATTTGAAAAGTTTTTATGATCCATTCTTTCAGGTAGCCCAAAAGGAAGTGCTACTATATTAACATATTTATTTTTTATAGTATTATCTAACAAATTATATAATCTACCAATTTCTTGTTCTACTTTTTGACTATCTGCTTTCGAGAGGTTTGAGTGTCCATAACTATGATTCCCAATATCATAACCATTTTTAATTAACCAAAGCAGTATTTTTTCATTATATTCCGGTTGTTCAAACAAACCACCATTTATAAAAAAGGTTGCCGTTACATTAAAATCTTTATATTTTTTCTTAAAACTTTCTAAAATACCAATAGCTGAATCAGGATCAATAATAATATTACCTTTATCATCTAATCCATTAACCCTGATGTTATTTTTAAGACCATCATCAAATGTTAAAATTATAGGACTTTTACCTATCTCTACATTTATTATACCATCAATATAGTCATTTAATCTAATCATTCGATAATTATTTTCATAATAAACTTCTAGATCTTTACGAAATGATTCTACTGTTCTTTGGTAACCATCTCTATCAACATTGCCACCAATATAAGCCGTTTCTTCATCCTTAACGGTGTGAATTCCGTGATACATCATTATTGGTACATTACCCGATTCATCTACTTTATGTTGAATATAATATTCTTTTCCTACTTTACCTAAAGAAATAATAACTGTTAGTTGTCTGTCTTTTTCTATTTTAGTACCAGTTTCTATACTTTGACTAATAACTTTTCCTTTATCTATTTCTTTATGATGTTCTTCTTTAATTTCAAGTTTTAATTTTAAAGAACTAGCATAATCCTTTATTTCGGAAATGTTTTTATTACTTAAATCAATCATTTTATTTTCTTTTGTTGTTAGAAAAGTAATTCCTAAGAATATTGTTATACTAATAAATATTGCAATTAATATATTTTTATATTTTAATTTTCTTTTTTTCATTTTATCATCCCTACTACTAATATTATCTATGTATCTTATAATAATAGGATATCATTTTTTAAATTTATATTCAATAAAAAACCCATATTTTTTAGATATGAGCTTTTTTAAATTAACACCTATTCTTTATTTTAAATTTTGAATAAATTATATTAGGTGATACAATGTCTGATAATATTAAAGACCTATTAAAATATATTTTTGTTTTTTTTGTTGCTATATTCATATTTAAAAACTTTTATGTACTTTTTAAACTAGTTATTATTGTTGCCCTAATTATTTACCTTGCTAGAGTAGTAAGGTAATATTAACGTATCTGTTTTATATAAATAATCCATTTTCTGACTTACCTCCCTACATATATCGTATTCATTTCCATTTAAATCAATTATATCTGGTAATGAAATTAATATAAATAATAACTTTCTTTCCTCAGTAAGAAGTGGGTAATTTTTTTCATATTGTTTTAAAATTTCTGAGAATTCAAAATCTAAACAATGTTTTTTATATAACTTATATATATCAAAAACAGGAATTCCTTCTTTTACTTTATCCCAACTAATTAAATAAGGTCTTTTATTTTTAATGAAGTGATTCATTTCTAAATTATTGTGCAGAACAACAAAACGTTGTTTTCTTTTTTCTTTAATTAGCTCATACCAAGCTTCTATTTCTCGTTTACAAAATTCAAGTGCGCCATAAATTTTTGAAATCCCTCTTATAAACGTATATTCTGAAGGACTCATATATACTTTGGTTTCAACATATGTTGCCAGGTCATTGTAATAGCCATATAAATATTCAACGTTATTGGAGATATCCTCATAAATTTTTTTATAATCTGACTCATCTACCTCTTTATAATAAGTTGTTTTATTATGTAACAAACTTACTAAATTAATCATATCAGTCATTTTTTGGTCATCCGGCATTGTTACCTCTTCTTGATATTCAGTTATTTCATAATCATCATCTTGCAAACTTAAAATTGTGGGATAATAATCAAAACTTCTAGAATCTAAATAATCATGAATTTTACTATTATTATTTCGTTCTTTAGCTTTTAAAACATACTTTCCGTTATCAGTTTCTACAATTGTTGCTTTACCAACAAATTGATAACGTATAGGCTTTAATTTGTATTTTTCAAGAGTACTATTAAGTTGTTTCATTTGGTGTGGTTGGAATAATGACTCTGTCACCTACATTTAATTGATCAATATTATTATATACACCTAACTCTTCTTTACTAATTCCGTAATTTTGAATTAATAAGTCTAACGTGTCGCCTTCCCTTACAATATATATTTTATAAGTAGTGTAAGTTTCTTTACTATTGTCAAAATTATCGAATAAAGAACCCGTTATTTCTTCGTGACGATTTTCTACCACTATCTTTTCCTCTTCTCTATCTTCCCTTACTGTTTCTTCGCTATCTTTTTCTATATGTTCTAATTCATTAGGAACACTTCTTTCTTCATCTTCAGAAACTTCCAACTCTACCTCTTTTTCTGGTTCTAAATACACTAATGCTGGTTCTTTTTTTATTTCCTCAATTAATGGTTTTTCTTCTAAGTGATCAACAATCACTTCAATGTTAAGTGACAAAACATTATTGTTAATTATTTCGTAATAAAAATCATATATATCAACAACAACATTATCAATTATATACTTTTCATCAATACTAACTTCAAATGGTATGTTAAAAGAGAAAGACTCAACATTAACACTTGTATCAACCATTTTATAATCACCACTGACAATAAATTCCCCAGTTACCATATTGGTTTTATCAACTTGTAAAGTATGCTCTAGCGAAATACTTGTAATTTCTGACAAATTAGTTTTAAAAATAATTTCTTTTTTAAATGGAATTATTTTTCTCAAAATATCACCCTCTCTATTTCATTTAATTATATGAATAACTTTCATAAATATGAAAAAAGTAAAGTTTATTTCTAAACTTTACTTAATACTTTTTCTTCATTTAATATATTTAAAACTTCTTGATAATTTTTGACTGCAACATAATCAATATTATCTTTTACTTCACTTGGAATCTCATCTAAATCGTTAAGGTTTCCATATGGAATAATTATTTTTTTAATACCATTACGATTTGCACCAATACTTTTTTCTTTAAGTCCACCTATCGGTAAAATATTACCACTTAAAGTTATTTCACCAGTCATCGCTAAATTAGCAGGTATCTTCATATCAGAAAAGGCACTTATTAAAGCAGTGGTTAATGTTATTCCAGCGCTTGGTCCATCTTTTGGTATTGCTCCTTCTGGCACATGAATATGAATGTCATTTTTAGTTAATTTATCATAGTCAATTTTAAATACTTTATAGTTTGATTTAATATAACTAAGAGCGATACGAGCACTTTCCTTCATAACATCACCTAAAGAGCCGGTTAATAAAAGTTCTCCTGTTCCTTGGTAATAATTAACCTCAATAGGTAAGGTGTCACCACCAAATTTTGTATATGCAAGCCCATTAACTACTCCTATTTTTGAAATTTTATTTATTTCTGAAGCGTTATATTTTACTTTTCCTAAATATTCAATAACATTTTTTATAGTTATTCGATATTTAGTCTTTTCAACATTTTCAACAACTATATTAGCAACAATTTTTCTAATTATAGTAGATAATTGACGCTCAAGTTCTCTAACCCCTGCCTCTTTAGTATATCCTCTTATAATATATAGTAAAATATCATCACTAAAATATATTTTAGAACTTTTTAATCCGTGTGAACTACAAATTTTAGAAATTAAATGCTTCTTGGCAATATCTAATTTTTCATATTCAGTATATCCTGATAAATAAACAATTTCTAAACGATCTTTTAAAGCTTCCGGTATATCATCGATATAGTTAGCAGTAGCAATAAACATAACATTTGATAAATCATAGTCTTCCTCAATATAATTATCACTAAAATATTGATTTTGTTCTGGATCTAAAACTTCTAATAAGCAACTAGCAGGATCTCCTTTAAAATCTTTAGTCATCTTATCAATCTCATCAATTAAAAAGACAGGATTTGAACTCTTTGCTTTCTTCAACGATTGAATTATTCGACCAGGACTAGCTCCTATATAAGCCCGACGATGTCCAATAATTTCAGCTTCATCATGAACACCACCAACCGACATTTTAACAAATTTACGGTCAATAGCAGATGCAATGCTAATTGCTAGACTAGTTTTCCCAACACCAGGAGGCCCAACTAAGCAAAGAATTGGACTTTTTAAACTATTGGTCATTTGTTTAACTGCTAAATATTCAACAATACGAACTTTCACTTTTTCCAGTCCATAATGTGATTTATCAAGTTTTTTTCGGGCATCTTTTAAATCATCATTATCTTCAGTAAGAACATTCCATGGTAAATTTAATAACCACTCTATATATGTGCGAGTAATATTTGCTTCTGGTGAAGTTTGAGAAAGCCCCTCATATCTAACTATCTCAGAATTTAATCTTTCAATAATTTTAGGGTGAGCATCTAATTCTTCAACTTGTTTTTTTAATTTTTCTATTTCGTCATCTTTAGAAGAAATATCACCTAGTTCTTCTTTTATGGCTTTTAATTTTTCTCTCAGTAAGTATTCTTTTTGGTTACTATCAATTTCTGTTTTAACTTTTTGATCAATTGATTTTTCTATATCATATATTTTTTTACCGTCGTAAATATCTTCAAGTATCATAGTTGCTCTTTTTTTAACATCAATAGTGTATAAATATTCTTGAACTCTTTCGATCTTAACCGGTAAGAATGATGCTAAAACATCGGTCATTTCAGATAAAGATGCAATATCTTCAATAATACCTAATATATTATTACTAACATATGGTATTCCTTTAATATAGTCTTCTATTTCGCGGTGTAATTTTTTAGATAAAATACGCGATTCTTCTTTATCTATTTTAATTTCTGGTACTGAACTGGCAATAGCTTCTAAAACATCAGATCCTTGGCTCAAATTTAAATATTCAAGCACTTTGCCACGAGCATTTCCTTTTATAACAACTCTAATATTACCATTTGGTAACTCAAGTTTATGAATAATTTTTGATATTGTTCCTATTTTAGGAAGATCACTAATTTTAGGTATTTCCTCTAATAGATTTTCTTGACTTATAACTAGTATATTGTTGTCATGAAATAATTCTGCGACATCTAACACACTATTGCTAACTGTATTATCAAATTCTAAACGAATTTCATTATGTGGAAGTAAGGCAATTCCTTTAAGTAGTACTACTGGTAAATTTTTTTTCATAATAATCACCTCCGGTAAAATTGATATTTATTATAATATAAAAGATGATAAAAGTCCACCTTAATTACCATCTTTAATTTTTAACATCATTTATAATTTTACTAAATTTTTCCTCATCCCAAACAGTTATATCTAGTTCCTTAGCCTTTTCATATTTACTGCCTGGATTTTCACCCACAATTACAATATCTGTTTTCTTACTGACACTGTTAACAACTGTCCCACCATGAATTTCAATCAACTCTTTGGCATCATTTCTCATAATATTTTTCAAAGTTCCAGTTAAAACAAATGTTTTTTTATTAAAAACTTCATTTTCAACCATCTCTTGACCTAAGTAGTTCATATTAACGGTGTAATGTTTTAATTTATTAATTAATTCAATATTCTCACTTTTGTTAAAATAATTAACGACACTATTAGATATAACTTCACCAATTTCCTTGATTGATATTAAATCTTCATATTCAGCACTCATTAAATTATCAATATTTTTAAAATGCTTTGCTAAAATCTTAGCATTTTTACTACCAACATGTCTAATTCCTAGGGCAAATAAAAGTTTTTCTAAAGAATTGGTTTTACTGTTTTCAATATTATCAAGCAAATTATTAATACTTTTTTCACCAAAACCTTCAAGTTCCATTAATTCTTCTTTATATTTATGTAAGTCATAAAAATCACAAATGTTTTTTAAGTATCTTAAGTTGTAAAAGTCTTCAATAATTCTTTCGCCAAAGCCATCAATATTCATAGCATTTCTACTTACAAAATGAATTAAACCTTCTTGACGCTTAGCGTCACAACTTTCATTTAAACAGTAATAAGCCGACATGTTTTCTTCTCTCTTAAGGAGACTATGACAAAGCGGACAAGTACTAATCATTTTAAAATCGACTTCTGTGCCATCTCGTCTTTCTTTAACAGGTCTTACAACTTCGGGAATAACATCTCCCGCTTTTCTAACAACAACAATATCATTAATTTTAATATCACGTTCATTAATATAATCCTCATTATGAAGTGTTGCTTTAGATACAACAGACCCCGCTACTCTTACTGGCTCTAAAACAGCATTAGGCGTCACTTGACCAGTTCTTCCAATAGTAAAAATAATATCTTTTATTTTAGTCGTAACTTCTGTTGCTTTAAACTTATAAGCTGTTGCCCATTTAGGATATTTAGCTGTATATCCTAATTTTAATTGATCATTTATATCATCAACTTTAATAACTATACCGTCTATTTCATAAGGTAGAGTTTCCCTTTTATCATCCCAATACTTAACAAATTCTAAAACCCCTTCAATATCATCAACTTTTTTAATGTTAGGATTAACAATAAACCCAAGACTAGTCATATATTTAAGTGATTCATAATGACTGTTAATATTGTGAGTTTTAATATTAGGAATGTGATAAACAAAACAATCTAATTTTCTTTTAGCCGAAATCTTGGAATCTAATTGACGAATACTTCCAGCTGCAGCATTTCTTGGATTGGCCAATAAACTTAAATTTTGTTTTTCTCGTTCTTTATTAAGTTTATTAAAAACGGCTTTACTCATATATATCTCGCCACGTACTTCAATATCTAATTGTTCTTTTAAAGTATGAGGGATAGTTTTAACAGTTACAACATTGTGAGTAACATCCTCACCAACAACACCGTCTCCTCTTGTAACACCTTTTACTAGTCTACCATTTTTATATATTAAAGAAACTGCTAAACCATCAATTTTAAGTTCACATACATATTTAGGGTTAGGTATCTCTTTCTTTACTCTTTCGTCAAAAACAATGATTTCAGACTCATTAAAAACGTTGCCTAAACTTAACATTGGAGTTTGATGAACAACCTTAGAAAATTGATCAATCACTTTTCCACCCACACGTTTAGTTGGACTTTCACTACTTACTAACTCGGGATGTTTTTCTTCCAACTTAATAAGTTCTTGCATATATCTATCATACTCTTGATCACTTATACTAGGTTTGTCTAAAACATGGTAGTCGTGATTGGCATGGTTTATTAATTTTACGAGTTCATTAATTCTCTTTTTTATCATGTTCTCACCTATTAATATTATAACACAGTCGATTTTTTATATAAAGAAAATAGATAAATATTTCTATTTATCTATCCCCTTTTTCTAATGTTCTTTTCTTAGTTTATCATAAGCAAATGCAAATATTAGAACACCACCAGCAAATATAACAACCCATAAAACTGGATTATTGTGATTTTCGAAAATCCACTCTCTTAGGGGCTGTACTATTTTTTCAAACCACTTATATGTTTTTATTAAAAAGTTCATACCCTCACCCTTTCTTAATACTTTTGTGACCCTTCATTAATTTTTTAATACCGTGTTGATTTGAAAAAGCAATTGTTAAGACTTTACCATCGATTCCAACTATGTAACCTTTTCCAAAAACATCATGATTGACCTTATCCCCAACTGAATATTCCGCTGATTCATCAATATTATTATTGTTATTAAAATTGTTGCTTTCAAAAATATTTTCAACCATTTCAATTTCTAAATTTTCATCATCAATTTCCCCAATAAAGCGACTCGCTAAATTAAAATTGGTGTTTCCAAACAAAGTACGCTTTCTAGCATTTATTAGCCATAACTCTTTCTTAGCACGCGTTACTGCCACATAACATAAACGTCGTTCTTCTTCGATAGCATCGTTACTATCAATTGAATTAATGTGGGGGAAAATCCCTTCTTCAAGCCCAACTATAAAGACATGTTCAAACTCTAATCCTTTTGCCGAGTGAACCGTCATTAAAGTTACAGCATTATCCTTGTTTTTATATTCTTCGACATCGGCAACTAAACTTATTTCATACAAAAACTCTTCTAAAGATATTATACCATTTCTTTCTTCAAAATCTTTAGTAATTGTTCTAAATTCATGAAGGTTTTCAAGTCTTATATCTGCTTCTATCGTTTTTTCAGAAATTAACTCTTGCCTAATACCACTTTTATCAAGCACTAAATCAACTAATTCTGTTAATGTTAAGTCATCTTTTTTACTTCTTAATTCCTCAATGATATTTTTAAAAATTATTTCTTTACCATCAATAATTGAATCGTATAGTGATAAATTATGTAAGTAAGCATGGTTTGACAAATTTTCAATTGTTTTAGCACCAATTCCCCTTCGTGGAACATTAATAATTCTAAGTAAATTAATATTATCAATTGGATTATGAATTACTTTTAAATAGGCAATTAAATCTTTAATTTCTTTTCTATTATAAAAATAAACGCTACCAACAATTTTATATGGAATATTACTTTTTAACATTGCCTCTTCAATAACTCTTGATTGAGCATTAGTTCGATATAAAATGGCAATATCATTTTCTTTAATTCCTTTATCTATTAAATTAGTTATTTTTTCAACAACATATAAAGCTTCATCCTTCTCGTTATAAGCTTGATAATGAACAACTTTTGATCCCGCCTCATTATCAGTCCATAAATTCTTATCTTTTTTTTGAGTATTGTTTTTGATAATATTATTTGCCACGTTCAAAATATTTTGAGTTGATCGATAATTCTTTTCAAGTAATATTATTTCAGCATTTTTATAATCCTTTTCGAAGTTCAAAATATTGCGATAATTAGCACCTCTAAAAGAATAAATAGATTGTGATTCATCACCAACAACACAAATATTTTTATATTTATCAGAAATCATTTTAGTTAATAAATATTGTACTTCATTAGTATCTTGATACTCATCAATTAAAATGTATTTATATTTTAATTGATATTGTTCTAATAATAAAGGTTCTTTTTTAAAAAGAACTAAAGGTAAGAGAAGTAGATCATCAAAATCTAAAGAGTTACCTTCAAATAAGCTTTTTTCATATTTTTTAAAAATTTCAAACACTTTCTTATCAAATTCAGTATATACAAATTTTTCATAACCTTTTGAATCAATCATAGCATTTTTATTACTGCTAATTATACTTCTTATAGTTTTAGGATTATAGATTTGAGTATCTAAGTTTAATTCCCTCATTATTTTTTTTACCATTGTTAAAGAATCATCGCTGTCTAAAATAGTAAAATTCCTTTTATATCCTAGTTTATCATAGTGTTCTCTAATAATTAGTAGTCCAAAAGAATGAAATGTCGATATTTGAATTTCATGAGCACTTTGCCCTAAAATATTAACAACTCTTTCTTTCATTTCTTTTGCTGCTTTATTTGTAAAAGTAATTGCCAGAATAGAACCTGGATTAACTTTTTTTTCTTTAATTAAGTATGCTATTCTAGTTGTTAAAACCTTTGTTTTGCCACTACCCGCTCCCGCTAATACTAATAGAGGACCCTCGGTTGTTATTGTAGCTTTTTTTTGTTGTTCATTTAAATTATCTAGATTCATTCTACCACCTACTTAATAATAACATAAAAAGACTTAAATTATAAGTCCTAGATATTTTTGAAATGGTTTAAACTGTTATATATTTTTATCTTTTTATAATCAATATTTTTGATTTATTTAACTTTTTTATCCACTTCTTGTTTTTGAGTACTAACAAGCGATTTTGATAAAACTTCTTTTAATAGAGTTGTATCACCAGAACGAGCGTTTAAAAAACAACCAGTTATTAATTTTTGCTTATCTTCATTATTCCATTGACTATACTCTAATTTATAATTTTTAAGGTTTGTTTTCACATGAACATAACTCATATATTGTCTGAAAAATTCTCTTTGAACCCTTCCATTACCTTCTCTAAAAGGGTGAATAATATCTAATTCCCCGTAGTAATGGGCTAAAAAGTTAAGTAGTGAATCTTCATCAGACACTTTTCTTAAATCTTTTTTCATTTGTAATAAAGTGTAGTTTAAATATTTACTAACAAATTCTGGTCGACAAAAAGGAATGTTGTTTTTAGTTATATTTTCACTTCTGATTTCACCTGCAAATTCATATAAATCATTAAAAATATATTTGTGACAATCCAAGTAATGTTGCAGGTCAAAATTACCTGAAAAATTACCCAAATATATTTTGGATAGTTTGTAAGTTGAATAACTACGTTCAACATCGTCTAATAAATCCTTATCAGTTATTCCTAATTTATTAATTAAAACTTCCGTGTTTGGATAACAATAAATTGACTTAGTATTTATTATTTTTGCGCAACGTTCATCATTATTTTTCACTTTTCTTTCCACCTCGTCTTTGCTTAACAAATTGAAAAAGTTTAGTTAAAACTTTTCGAGAACTTTCATTCCTTAATAGGGAATCTTTGATCTGGTCAAGTTCTTCATGTTCGGGGCTATTGTGTTCAATGTCAACACTTGCAACCGATTCATTAATAGCTTTAATTGTTTCTTTTTCTGACACTTTATCACCTCACATAAATTATATCATAATTTTAATTTTTTAGCTCTCTGTCAAAAAAACCTTAATAAAGGTTTTTATATTAATAAGTTTATTATATTGACTAGTAATGTTATCTTTAATTTTAAGAGTTTTATAAACGTCAGATTCAAGTTCAGTAACATGTTCATCTAGTAAATAATCAGTGTTTTCAACAGGAACTTTTATTTTTTCACCGTGTTCAATTTTAAAAGTACCATCTTTGTCAAATGAATAGACTTTAACTTCTTCATCTATTATATCAATCGTACCACCATAGTACTCGATTGAATATTTTTCCATTTCTTTTGTATTTTTTTCGTCTGTAAAACTTTCTTCAAATTTTGGCAAAGAAAATTCATCTTTAAAATCATCATTCTTTTTCTTAAAATCATGTTTAGATAATTGATTAATAGATACTAAAATAACTGCCCCAGCTAATAATCCGCTAGAAAATATTTTAAGATTATTTATTGTCTCACCCTTCATAAGCCACCTCCATTATTGGCTATAGTAGCACGATTTGAAGTTGTTGTCAATTGTTTTAATTAATCTATGTTTATTTCAAAACATCAGTTGGTTTTGCTTTTATTACATCATCAAATAGTCG
>LFRM01163563.1_pt1 | contig 11798 bp, 10 predicted proteins | sample 618341 | NCBI WGS metagenome assembly LFRM01 (sample SAMN03654438, study PRJNA283298) | anaerobic digester metagenome | isolation source: pool of bioreactors CSTR01a, CSTR02a, and CSTR03a thermophilic anaerobic... | place: Denmark: Kgs. Lyngby | collected 2014-05-21
GCTCTATTATGTTCTGTATTGAATCGCTCATGAATCCCCCTTTGCCTGTCATGTGTTACGAAAACATAGTGCCTATCCGTACTGCGGAGCTGAATTTGAAAATATTAAGAAATGCAAATTGAGAGTTATAAAATCTACAAAAAATCAGCAATGCAATGGTAGAGGGGTTTTTATTTCCCTCTAGGGATAAATAGCTCTGAGGAATGTTGATCCTGTACAAATTGCGCTATTTGCAGGATTGAGAGGAGGACGGTGTGGAGATTTGTATTTATGCAAACGAGGTAATCCCGTTTAGATCTGTAGCGATAAGGCCACAAATGACACGTGATATTGCCTGACGGAGAGAAGAACGCAATCTTAAAATTTCATAAAAGTGAAAAATGCAAGTTTAATTTTCGAGAAAAATTCAGCAATGCAATAGTAGAGGGGGTAAAAATTATCGGCTCGCTTGCATAAATGCAATAGTCAGGAGAGATCCGATGATACTTCAACTGGTTCAGAGGAGGTGGGACAATTAATAACTAAAACTTCCCATAGCAAAAATGGGCTTCGCACCATGAAAACTCAATAATACAGGCAATCAGATAGGCTGATCAGGCCGTCAATGCCGCTTTGGTCAGTGAATTCCGGATGTAATCAGGTAGTTTCCCAACGAACAACTCGATGAACAATGCAAGCTGTTCTTCGGTTGGCTGGAAGATAGCACATACGCTGTCTATCATGGCTGTTATGATGATCTGGAAGGATTCGCCAAATGTGATATCTGTCAGCTCATCAGTGAAAAAGAAGAAGATTTCTCCCAGTGTGCGGTCATCTTCACTTCTTCGCTGTTCCATCGCGATCATGAGATATCTGGTAAATACGATCGCTACATGAGCAGTCAGGGCATCATAAGACAGACTATGGCATTCCGTCACCAGCTGAAGATAGGATTTGCAGGTCTTGAAAAAGACCTCGATCTGCCAGCGTTTTCCATAAATCCGGATGATTTCTTCTTCGGAAAGATTCGGATTGGTACAGATAAAGGCGATCCAGTCCTTTTTATTCTTCTTGTTGCGGACACAGACAATCTTTGCCGGGATCTTCTGTTCTTTTCCGACCAGGACATTTACAGAAAGCAGATATTTGCTGCGTCCCCGGCGCTTCTTACTGATGCCGAATATCTTCTGGATGGAGAGCTGCTTTCCTTCGTATTCATAGTAAATGCGGGAGCTCTTTTTGATCATGGCAATGGAATCCAGGCCAAGATTTTTGACAGCAATTATCTGTGCAGGGCTGGAAAACCAGGTATCAAACAGGACATAGTCCGCATGATGTCCGGCAGACTGGGCGTTCTTTAACAGCTCAATCATGACATCTGTTCCCTTCATCTGTGCAAGCTTTCTCCGCTTGGCGGCAAGGGAACGTCCGTCAAAATTAACGGCAGGACCAATAAGATTGCTCGCTTTTGAAGATGCAAGAAGACTGCTGTTCACCGGAAGGAACGTGTTTCCATCTGTCCAGCCAAGTGTCATAAGGCGGTAGCCTTTGCGATATTTCATAGAAACATGGTCGAAGACCCTGGACCCGAGCTCCGTTTTCTTACAGCTGGTACGTTCAAACAGGCTGTCATCAACGACGAAGGCATTGACACGATCAGCATCCGTAAGGGGTTCAACAGTATCTGCAACTTTTCTGGACAAGAGGGTCGTAAAACGAAGCCAGTTGATCCTGGGATTGTTCAGGAACCTGTAGAAGGTATTTTTCGAAAACGCCTCACGGAAGGATCCGGTTTTCTGCTGCATGTACATGCTGCGATCAGAAAAGACATTGCACAGCTTATATTTGAAGATATCCAGTACAGGAACGCCTTTTTCTTTCTGGGCATTACATTGGCGAAGCAGTTTACCGATTCCAAACGTGTGGAAAAAAGAAGAAATTGCGTTAAAGAGTTCCTGTCCGTCCTTATCCTGTGGTAGAATTGAAATTGGCATAGAGACCTCCTGCGGTGTGGTTGTTTCTGGACAATTCAATTATACCAAAGGCACAGGGATCTATGCCTTTTATATTGCCTACATTATTGAGTTTTCATGGTTCAACACGCTTTTAGGTGTGGGAAGTTTTAGTTAATAACTCATACTTCGCAGCCTGAGACTGCGATCAATCCCTTATAGTTAAAGGGAAACAACAACAAAAAAGGTGTAAACCGTAGCGGTATGCTAAAATGGTAATAACGACAAAACCATGCATATCCAGGAGGCTTACACCATGAACAGCATAGCAGAAATCTTTGATAATAGCAAACAGCTTTTAGACGGTATCACTACTTTTGTCGATAAGTACATCGGCTGCGACCTCCTTCGCAGGTGCGGTATCCGAAAGATCATCGACTCCTTCACTGAGTGCAGGGATTATGAGTATATCGATAATCCCATTCTCCGGCTTATCGGAGATGTGAAAACTTCAAAGGTACTTCCTAAATGCGTCAGCGCGAAAAAGCTGCTTATGGACAAGATCCTTGCCTGTTTCCATACAGCCGCAAGTCCCTATATCATGTTCAAGACCGGAACGTTCTTCAGTGACTATAAAAAGGATACGTTCTACAGGTTTGACCTTAATGAGAAAGCCAACTGGGAAAGACTGCAGCTTGAAACAGCGAGGAATGTCATCCTTGATATTGAATCACGCACGGACAAAGATCATATAAATGCCCTTATCTTCGATGATTCCCTCTATCGCCGGACAGGCGGAAAGGGCACTGATCTCTGTGCAAAAGTCTTCGATCACAACGACAACAAAATGCGGGTCGGGTACCGTATGATGACTGGCGGATGGTCTAATTCGGAAACCTATATTCCATTCATGCAGAGTCTTCTTTCAACGCGAAAACAGAGTCTGATGATCGGAAAAGACGAGCATGTTGATCGGCGCACGCTGCGGGGAAAGCGCCGTGCCAGAGCCAAAGAAAAAGGAACAATTGTTGTCCAATCCATGGTTCAGGAGGCACAAAAAGCAGGGATCCCGTTTGACTACGTACTGTTTGATACATGGTTTTCCAATCCGGCCCAGCTTGTTGCGCTCAAAGATATCGGTGCTGACGTCATTGCAATGATCAAGAAGAACAGTACCAAATACACTCTGCTGGACCCAACAGATGATACCGTAAAGGACCTGAACGTCAAAGAGATCTACAGCCGCTTCAAGAAGCGCTCCGGAAGATCAAAATATCTTCTCTGTGTGAACGTCAGGGTTTCCGACAGAACCGGGAATTCCGTTCCCGCAAAGCTGGTATTTGCCCGCAATCGGAATAATAAAAAGCAGTGGATATGCTTTGTTTGTACCGATATGAGATGCTCCCCGGAGGATGTCCTTCGGATCTACACCATGCGCTGGGCTTGTGAGGTATATTTTTCAGTTGCAAAAGGATATCTCAAGCTGCGCACTGAATGCCACAGCACAAGCTACGATGCAATTACCGCCCATATGGTGATAGTGGCTGTAAGATATATGATCCTGGCTATAGCTCGCTTCGAAAATACTGATACCCGAGGTATTGAGGAGATCATGTACGGGATACAACGCGAAATCATCAACAAGATGATGGACTGCGCCATTATCCTGATCATTGATGCTTTCCTTGACAGTGTCCGTGAGTGCTTCGGAGCTACAGAAGCTCAAATCAATGAGCTGGTCTGCTCGTTCATCAGTAAGCTGCCAGAGGTCTGGAGGAGCCGATTTACGCTTCCAAAGGCCATCTGAACTATTTTCACTCTGTTTAGCCAGTAAATAAAAGGGTCATATGCAGTTTTTAGGCTGCGAAGTATGAGATATATTATGTATGTCAAGTAAAGGGTGATAATAAAGAGCGCCCGGATATTGCTGGTATAAGTGATTCAGGAAAAGAAATGATTCTGTGTGAGGCAAAATTTTATGCAGGTCTAACGATCAATCAGCCAAGCACATATCTGGACCGCCTGAAAAAAGAGAATGGTCTGGGACTCGTATTTATTTGTCCCGCCGCCAGAAAGATTACCCTTTGGAGCAAGTTGCTTGAGCTTTGTGAACACAGAAAACTTGAAAAGAATGATGAGTATTGTGTAACTGTTGACGGAGTTCGTATGTCGATCATCACATGGGGAGAGATAATAGAGACTCTACGCTTTGTTGCATCGACACTATCAGTATCATCGTTATCTGACATAAATCAGCTCGATGGTTTTTGCAGGCTTGTGGACGAGACATCTTTTATTCCTTTTGAACAGGAAGATTTCGGCCCTGAGAATGCCAGGCGAGAGGAGCGTCATTATGAAATACTAGATGCCCTCTTTAACTATTTGATTGCCGATAAAAGCCTTCATGCAAATGCAAAAAAACTACGGGCAACAGCATATCGTTCAGGATACGTTCGATACATCCGCGTTAAGGGACATGGCTTGTCTATTTGTTATGACCGAACGATGTGGATGGAAAACGGTTCTGAGGAAACTCCCTATTGGGTTGGAGTTTGTGAAGAGAATTTTGACCAGCCTGAAAGCTATCTGCATGTATTTAAAAGATTTCCTGAATCATGGAAAACGGAGAATGGAGACACTTACCTTGCTTTGTTTGCACCGGTCAATGCTTCATTGGACGAGGTTGTAGAGAGTCTTGCGGGGCAAATTTTAGACTATATTAATGTGATAGATAAAGAGATGGCGGGAAAAGCCGATAAGTAGGCAGTTGGATAGATCTACTGCCCTGACGGTGGTAGGTAGAGCGACTACATTTTATTGGCCAAAGCCAGCTTTTTGCCGGGGAAATCGTGATATTGGAAAGTATGTATAGTGGCCACAATATAGTAGATATGCGAGACGGCTTAAATGAAAATATTAGAATTCTTATCTGGACTAAAAAATAAATCGGTTAGAGAAAACTCTGTCTCAGATTTTAAAAACGACACAGATGATCAATCTTTGATGGTAGATTCTCAGATTCATGATAATCTTTCTAAAGAGGAAGGGAGAACTACGGGAGACGTTTTTACACGAGAAATAATAGAGTCATTGCAGGCGGACAAAGATGAACTGGGTATAGATGATGAGTTTATTCAACAACTAATCCAATTATTACAAGAAGGGGAGAACAGCACTGAGGATATGATAGAGGGGGATCTCACTTAAGAAAATATCTTGAAGAATTCCATCAATATTGTTGATCACTTCATTACGGATGACAATGTTTTCTTTGCATAAAATACCTCTGCCTCGTTTTTGTAGGCATTTCTGAATTCCATCGGTGTGCAGCCGACATTTTTCTTAAAGGAGGCATAAAAATAGGACAGGTTCGTATATCCGCAGATTACGGCGATGTCATCGATCCGGTCATCGGTGTGGATCAGGCGCCTCTGGGCCTCGCCGATCCGACAGCTGACAATGTACTTGTTGACGGTATAAGCCGTGTATTTGCGGAACTGGCGTGCCAGGTAGTAGACACTGAGGTGGGAGTGGTCCGCAATGTACTCAAGAGAGATATCCTGGGCATAGTTCTTATCGATGTAGGTGCGGACCTCCTGCATGACTTCTCCATGTTCATTGGTCTCCTGGTCATGCACCGCGTTCTGCAGACGGTCCAGAATAATACAGAGAGAAGTATAAAGGAGGAACTGGCTGAACAAGCTTGATTCCCACCCGCTTTTCTGTTTTTATACTGCATCCCTTCCGTTACGATTTCCCTCTGTTCTCCGCGAAAGTCAGCACGCGGACAAGGCGCTGCATATGCGTCATGCCCATAGCAGCAGTCGCCTCCATAATGGCAGGATCCACGCCATTCAGACCTGCCAGGAAGTTGCGCAGCAGCAGGTATTGATTGTAAATCACCAGCGCGATAATCGCCGTCTTCTGCCCCAGACCCGTGAGCGGAATCAATAGAGCCAATAGTGCAAGACTGGGGATGGAATATACCATGGAAACGTTGTTTTGAAGAAACAACAATAAAGAGAGCGTAAATGACCAATGAAGAAGGAAGAAAGATGGACCGTAAATCGGATCCAGGAAGCAGACTATGGCTGTGAAGAAAAAGGCAGATTTCTTCACAGCCTTGGTGTTTACAGGATGTCGATGTATTCGCCGGCAAGGGCTTTGTTCATACTGCGGACAGCACAGAACTTGCCGCACATGCTGCAGGTGTCGCTGTGGTCGTCTTCGGGTCGGCGGGAATCGCGGATGGCCTTGGCTGTTTCCGGATCCAGGGCACACTCGAACTGGGCGTCCCAGTCGAGGACACGGCGGGCGTCGCCCATCCTGTCGTCGATGTCGCGTGCATGGGGGATCCCTTTGGCGATATCCGCTGCGTGGGCGGCAATTTTGGAGGCGATGATCCCCTGCTTGACGTCGTCGACGTTGGGCAGGGCCAGGTGCTCCGCAGGAGTGACGTAGCAGAGGAAAGCCGCGCCGTTCATGGCAGCGACAGCGCCGCCGATAGCGGATGTGATGTGGTCGTAGCCGGGAGCAATATCAGTGACCAGAGGCCCCAAAACGTAGAAGGGGGCGCCCATGCAGATGGTCTGCTGGACCTTCATGTTGGCTGCAATCTGGTCGAGCGGCACGTGGCCGGGACCCTCGACCATGACCTGGACGTTGTGGGCCCAGGCGCGTTTTGTCAGTTCTCCTAGACGGACGAGCTCCTCGATCTGGCAGACGTCGGTGGCGTCGGCAAGACAGCCGGGACGGCAGGCGTCTCCCAGAGAGATTGTCACGTCGTATTCTTCGCAGATATCAAGGATCTGATCATAATATTCGTAGAAAGGATTTTCTTCGCCTGTCATGCTCATCCAGGCAAAGACCAGACTTCCTCCCCGGCTGACGATATTCATTTTTCTTTTGTGTTTGCGGATCTGGTCGATGGTCTTTCGTGTGATACCGCAGTGGAGGGTGACGAAGTCAACGCCGTCCTGCGCATGAAGACGGACAACGTCGATGAAATCCTGCGCGGTCAGTGAGGCTAGGTCTCTCTGGTAATGAATGACGCTGTCATAGACGGGAACGGTGCCGATCATCGCGGGACACTCGCGGGTCAGCTTCTGGCGGAAGGGCTGTGTATTGCCGTGGCTGGACAGGTCCATGATCGCCTCAGCTCCCATATTGACGGCGCTCATGACCTTTTCCATCTCGATGTTATAATCCTTGCAGTCTCTGGAAACGCCCAGGTTGACATTGATCTTGGTGCGGAGCATGCTGCCGACGCCTTCCGGATTCAGCGATTTGTGCAGACGGTTGGCAGGGATCGCGACCTTGCCTTCTGCAACGAGCTTCATCAGATTCTCTGTCGTCATGTACTCTTTTTCCGCGACCTTGCGGATCTCTTTCGTGACGATGCCTTTTCTTGCCGCATCCATCTGCGTCGTATAGGGACGTTTGTTCTCAGATGCAGCGCCTGCAGCAGTCATTCCTGCCGCTGTCATAGTTTCTGCCATTTTGTCCTCCTTGTTATGAAACTGTAACTATGATTTTGTAGAGCGGCAAAAAGTGGTGCCCCCGATCTGCCGCATATTGTATGAAAAAAAGCTGCCGTACAGGCAGCTTCTTTCAACCGAAATAATACTTTGAACCAGTCTTCCCTACGTTGGCATTATCCAAATCAGGTTATCGGTCGAAGGTTGCGCCTTCCTCTCAGCCTGTCACACAAGCTCCCGTCTGTATTCTCTTTTTGATGAGACATTTTTACTTTTCTGTCTCATCGCTTATCATTATACTGCTGTCCTTTTAGGAAAACAAGCCCTAGCATGAGGGGTATCGACGGTTTTATCAGCAAGTACATAGGCTGCGACCTCCTTCGCAGATGCGGTATCCGTAAGATAGTTGATTCTTTCACCGAGAAGAGAGATTACGAGTACGTCGATAACCCCATTCTTCGTCTGATCGGGGATGTTGAAACTTCAAAAGTCCTTCCCAGGTGTGTCAGTGCCAAAAAACTTCTTACTGACAAGATCCTTGCCTGCTTTCATACTGCGGTAAGCCCTTATCTCATGTTCAAGACAGGTACATTCTTCAGTGATTACAGCAAAGACACGTTCTATCGCTTTGACCTTAATAAGAAGGCTAACTGGGAACGCCTCCAGCTTGAGACAGCAAAGAATGTTATCCTGGATATCGAATCACGGACCGGCAAAGATCACGTGAACAGCCTGATCTTTGATGATTCCCTGTACCGCCGCACAGGCGGTAAAGGAACGGATCTGTGCGCAAAAGTCTTCGATCATAACGACAATAAAATGAGGCTCGGTTTCCGCATGATGACCGGTGCATGGTCAAATGGGGAAACCTATATTCCCTTCCTTCAGAGCCTTCTGACAACACGGAAAAAGCATCTGATGGTCGGAAAGGATGAACATGCAGACAGACGCACACTGCGTGGAAAGCGCCGCGCCATGGCAAAGGAGAAGGGAACGGTAGTTGTCCAGTCCATGGTCCAGGAAGCGCAAAAGGCAGGGATTCCGTTTGACTACGTCCTGTTTGATACATGGTTTTCAAACCCGGCCCAGCTTGTCGCTCTTAAAGATATCGGTGCCGATGTCATAGCGATGATCAAGAAAAATAAGACCAGATATATTGTCCTTGATCCGACAGACGACGCTGTGAAAAGCCTTGACGTAAAGGAGATCTACAACCGCTTCAGGAAGCGTCCCGGATGCTCGAAATATCTTCTCTGTGTGAATGTAAAAGTCTCCGATCAGGGCGGAAACTCCATTCCGGCAAAGTTTGTATATGCCCGCAACAGGAACAACAAAAAGCAGTGGATATGCTTTGTGTGTACCGATATGCGTTGCTCTCCGGAGGATATTCTTCGGATCTATACCATGCGGTGGGCCTGTGAGGTCTATTTTTCGATTGCAAAGGGATATCTGAAGCTTCGAACGGAATGCCACAGCACAAGCTACGATGCTATTACCGCACATATGGTGATTGTAGCGATTCGATATATGATACTGGCCGTTACCCGTTTTGAAAATACCGATGAGCGTGGAATTGAAGAGATCATGTACGGGATTCAACGGGAAGTCATCAACAAGATGATGGACTGCGCTGTTATCCTGATCATCGACACGCTCCTCGAAAGTATTCGCGTTTGCTTTGGTGCCACCGAAGACCAGATCAACGAACTGGTCTGTGTGTTCATCAGTAAGCTTCCTGAGGCCTGGAGGTGCAGATTTACTGCTCCGCAGGTAGGGTGAAACTATTTTCACCTGTCACAGGCAGTATTTGTAAGGGTTATCTGCAGTTTTTAGGCTGCGAAGTATGAGTTAATAACATGTGTTATTACAAAAAGTAGGCGAACATAATCTTAAAAGTTTATAAAAAGTGAAAAATGCAGGTTATATTTTGGGAAAAAATTCCACAATGCCATAGTAGAAGGATTTCGTGAAAACATACAGATAGATCAAAAACTGGAAGAATTCGAAAACTGCTTCGCGATGCATTGAGTGTTACGGATAATATATTAAACCTGAATTATTCACCGCAAAGCGGTGATTGCGGCTGAAAGCCGCATTGTTACTACAGCTACATAGCTTTTTTGCTTTCACTTGAAAAGTGAATAGAAAAAGGACCTGATCCTTGGTAAAATTAAGGTGTCCTAAGCCATAATCAAACCAAGAAAAGAGGTCCTCTATGACAATTCTAAACACCATTTCGCTGGAAAGCAATAAGCAAATCAAAATCAATTTCAACGGCGGCGATCTTTCTTCTGACGGAGGCCTTCTCCTTATCAAAGAATTCGCTGCCAGGGTCGGGTTAATCAAGCTCATTCAAAAGCTTTTTAAAACCAATGACCATACAGCCTGCCGCATTCATACCGATCCGGATAACCTGATGCAGGTGATTTATCAGATCATTGCCGCTTACTTTGAAGACGACTGCGCAGATGAACTGACAAAAGATCCTGTTATGAACGCGATCCTCGAAAAGGATAAGCTGGCATCGCAGCCCACGTTATCCCGGTTCTGGAACCGGATGGACGGCGATACACTGGCTCAATTTAGTGAGATCGCTTCCAGAATGCGTGAGATCATTTATTCTATCCATACTCCGGAGCATATGCTGTTTGACCTGGACTCCACACTGCTGAATACTTATGGCGCACAGGAAGGAGAAGGCTTTAACTTCCATTATCAAGCCCATGGCTACCATCCGCTTCTGTGTTACGACGGCATCACTGGAGATCTGTTGAAAGCAGAACTTCGGGAAGGAACTCAGTATTGCAGCAAGGAAGCAGATACCTTCATGATCCCGTTAATGCAGGAATATCGGACCAAATATCCTTCGATGCCTCTCTATCTAAGAGGAGACAGCGGTTTTGCCTCTCCGGATCTGTATAAGGCTTGTGAAGAAAACGACTGCAAGTATGCGATCCGCTTGAAACAGAATGCCACCCTGATCCGGTATGCAAAGGATGCGGAGGAAGCCCTTTGCCGGGCAACCAGAGAGAACCAGATCGACTACGCCGTCGAATACGGCGAATTCGATTATCAGGCCGGAAGCTGGTCCCATCCAAGAAGAGTCGTCTTCAAAGTGGAAAAACCTTATGGCCAGATGGTGCACATGTTCACTTTTGTTGTCACTACGCTGGAAGACCTGGAGCCGTATCAGGTTATTCAGTATTACTGTGGCCGGGGCAAGATGGAGAACTTCATTAAGGAAGGAAAAAGCGGATTCGACTTTTCTTCCGTGAGTTCCCGCCCCATGACGGTTAATGCAAACCGCCTGCAGGTTCATGTGCTTGCCTACAATCTGTTCAACTGGTTCAGGCGACTGGCACTGTCTGCTAACATGAGGAAACAGCGGATCGATACCATTCGCTTGAAGCTGCTGAAAGTAGCTGCGAAAGTAGTTCATTCAGCGAGATATATCGTATTCAAGCTGTGTAGTAGTTGCCCGTATAAGAGCGAATTCTATGAAACTCTTTCGAATATCTGGAAGCTGCAACCACAGTTGGAATAAACTGTAACCCGTAACTCATGAACCTTGGTAATTCCAGAAGCATCGGAGAACAACCACAGGGATACTATGCTCTTTTTGTGGATAACTCAGTCCGCGTTGCTAATGAATTGCCGATTTTCAAACTCCAAGCGGAAGATTCCGTATAGAATCTACCCTCGTGAATAATTCAGGTTAAAGGATATACTTAAACAAATTGTGATATTCTCTACCATGGAAACCAGTCGGGCTTTGATAGAGCGGCTAAATGATCAATTCGCTACTTTGAAATTGAAGGGGATTTCAGGCAGTAGTGGAACTAATTCTTATGTTGAAATAACTCGTATGTGGATTCAAAGTGGATTGACAAGCTTTAGTAAAGAGCAGCTTATTAGAGAATGCCGGAAAGCAAAATTATATAGATTATATGATGGAACTAATACAGATGAATACTTTCACCAGTATAGAATCAGCATACAGAAAAGATATAACACAATAACATCATTGCTTGCGAAGAATATATTAAGGACCTAAATCGTGAGCTTAATGAATGCAAGGATGAATTGAGAAAGCAACTATCGCAAGGAATAGGCATATAAAATCAATTATTTTGAGCGACTACCTGAGCGAGTAGCCGCAGATTATCAATCCAGCTTCCCGCTCCTTTCTTCAAAAAATGGCTTAATTATGCGCTTTCCGTGTCCCGGTCTTTTGTATAAAAAAAACAATGTTCGATTCGGGAACTTGAACATGAGATGTCTGTACGATCGAACACCGGGACGCAGAGGGGAGAAATGTCCAATGGACATTTCTCTGGCTCAAATCCTGTCGCATCGATTTTTTATGCCTGAAATTCGTTTAATCCATATA
>LFRM01403504.1_pt1 | contig 11797 bp, 10 predicted proteins | sample 618341 | NCBI WGS metagenome assembly LFRM01 (sample SAMN03654438, study PRJNA283298) | anaerobic digester metagenome | isolation source: pool of bioreactors CSTR01a, CSTR02a, and CSTR03a thermophilic anaerobic... | place: Denmark: Kgs. Lyngby | collected 2014-05-21
TGCGTATTCCGGATTATCCGGACGGCAGTTCCGGAAACATCCGGACATTAAACCGGACTATCCGGACACCTTGTCATTTAATTTGATTTTATAAAAAAGCTGTACTTAATGCAATTCTTTTCGCATTTTGTTAAAGTTTATACTGATACCCCTCAAGTATTTTATTTAAAAGATTAGCCCTCTTTTTACCTATACGGTTTAACACGGTAGGGTTCAACTCCTGAGCATTAAAAAGCATTTCCGGGTAGCTATTTGCGTAGTGTAAAACTAGCTTTTTCAGTTCTTCAAGCCCTATTTTCCTAGATAGGTAAGCATCACAAGCAGATTTTATTTCTCCAGCAAGCATTTTAACTGTAGTTGGATACAATAGAAACGCCATTTTGCACCTACTTTCCGTACGATTTTCGTATTTTTGCACCCATTTTTGTACCGTAATTGTACCTCAAATTCTTCCTGTTTGCAATATCTTTTATTATTAATCACTATGTTCTGCTTCTCTAATCATCTTTTCAGCCATTACCTCCCGCATAGACTTCTTTGAGTCCAGAGCAAGGATATATGCATTATGAACTATCCTGTCCATAATTGCATCTGCTATTGTAGGGTCAGGAAACAAATCATACCAATGAGTATGAGGAATCTGTCCGGAAAGAATCGTAGAAGCTTTATTGTATCTGCTTTCTGCAACTTCAAGTATATCCCTGCTTTCTTCTAATGTGTATGATTTTAATCCTATATCATCTAAAATCAAAAGCTTTACATTTTGAAGCTGGTTCATAAACTTGCTATATATATTTTCATTTTTCGCATCTTGTATTTCAAGTAAGAGTTCCGGAATACGGTAGTATTTAACGGTATAACCATGACGGCAAGCACTGTTACCCAATGCACATGCTAAAAATGTTTTTCCGCTTCCGGTTTTTCCTGTAATCACTATATTTAATTTCTGAATAATGTAGGTACAGGTAGAAAGAGTTTGCAGAGTCTTTTTATCAATCTTCCGGTCCGAAGTATAGTCTATATCCTCAATGCATGCATTAATACTAAAAGATGCTTTATGTATATATCTTTTGATTCTTGAGTTTTTTCTTGACTCCCATTCTTTTTCAACCATAATACCGAGCCTCTCCTCGAAAGACAACTCTCTTAAAGCCGGATCTGAATCACTCAGTAGTTGAGCCATAACTTTAAGTTTCATATCTCTTAATTTTTCTATAGTTGGGTTAATTAACATATATACCACCTCCTGAGTAAGCACTGCTTCCTCTTACATTTTCATGATGAATAATTGTATCAGCCTGCTTCTTTGAGGAATTGTTAATAACTTGCTTAAGGATAATATTAAAATATTTGAATGAGAAAACATTTTTATCTATAGCCTCTTTACTGGCAGTTTCCATTATTTCGGCTGAATGACTTTTAGCAAGCCTCATAATACCCATACAAGCGCGATAACCCTGAACAGGATAATCACTGTTTTCAAGAATCTTTTTGATTAATTCCCGGGTATTAGGACCGGTTTTTTCTGCCCACGATAGAAAACGTTCAGAATTCCATGCATAAATTGCTTTATGCTCTTCGGGCATATGTTCCTCTAATGTTCTGTACCGATTAAATTTGTCATAATTCCTGGTGTGTACCGCTATCCTCTCGTTTCCTATATATACTTCTATAGTTTTTGAAGATGCCCTAACCCAACATTTGTGATTTGCATAGGAGTAATGAACACTGTAGAAAAACCCTTTATATTCAACATGATAATTAAATGCAACTCTTGTTTCCACCCAGTCGCAATACTCATATTTTGTTGCCGGCAATGGCTGCAGACAAGGTTTATCTATTTTTTCAAAAGCCGTCTTCCTGTTGCCCTCCATTTTCTGAAATGGTCTGTTGATAAACTTTTCTAGCTCTTCTGAAATTGCTTGATTTATTTCATATATGCTAAAAAACTGTCTATTTCTAAGTGCTGCCATTATTCTTCTCGAAACATTACCTACCATGTTTTCATCTGAAGCTTTATCTTTTGGTTTACCTGCTCTGGCAGGTACAATGGTCGTTCTATAGTGTAAGGCCATTTCTTTGTAGTTTCTGTTTATTAAAGGTTCTACACGGTCTGGTTTGATAACTGCAGTCTTTGTATTATCCGGTATTGTTATTTTAGGAACCCCACCATAGTACTCATATGCCCTTACATGAGCATCAATCCAACTTTCAATTTTGGTATCACTGTAAGCATAAACAAAGGGATAGTGACTTGCAGGAAGTACAGAAACAAAAATGTATGCAGGCTTTAATTCACCTGTATTAATATCTACATAGGACAGGGTATCACCAGCCCAGTCAACCTCCATTTCTTCACCGGCTTTGTGGTGTTTGTGTAGGGATATTTTATTCAGCTTCTTGAAATTCCTATACCTCTCACAGAATTGAGTATACATGATTCCATCCGGATGCTTTTCCTTATATTCTTCCCACAAAAGCATCAAAGTCACATTCTTTTTCTTCATTTCATAGAAAACATATTCCATATCAGGCTCTGGAACGGATTTTCTAGTGTTCGTAGGTGGGTATAGCATGGACATTAACTGTTTATCACTAAGTTCGATTGGCCATGTTATATTTGCCTTTTCTGCTCTTTTAAGCACCTCTGATACTGTTGTTTTGCCACAATTGCAAGCTTGGCCAATTTCTCTTAGGGATAATCCTATTTCGTATTTAAGCCTTAAAATTTCTCTTGCTTTTATCATATCTAGCCTCCTCATCGATTGGCCCCCTTTAATCATTCTGATTAAAGAGTACCTATATTTTAGTAAATCGACAAGGTGTCCGGATGTGCCGTTACGCTGTCCGGATAATTCCGAAATGCTGTCCGCATGTTGTCGGAATCAGTGTCCGGATGTGCCCGAAATATGCATTAAGGAAATTGTCTGAGTATAAGGAAGTAGAAATTATAGAAGCAACTGCATGTAAAGATCATATTCACATGTTAGTAGCAATACCGCCAAAACCTAGTGTATCAAGTTTTATTGGGTATCTAATGGGAAAAAGTTCATTAATGATTTTCGACAGGCATGCAAATCTAAAATACGAATATGGGAATAGGCAATTTTGGTGCAGAGGCTTTTATGTAGACACAGTAGGACGAAATAAAAAGGCAATAGAGGAGTACATAAAGAACCAGCTACAAGAAGATATAGCAGCGGACCAGATAAGCCTGAAAGAGTATATAGACCCGTTTACGGGTGAGCCTGTGATCAAAAGCAAGAAAAAATAACCCCTTTAGGGGTAGCTTGTAAAGAAATATCAGAAATAGTGTGTAAATTAATTTTGCTTTAGAAATTCAACGTTGATATTGCTATATTAATAATATTGCCATTAACGTGGTAAATTATACATTAAAAATAACATTCGTTCGGGAAATATACGAATAATTTACATTCTTTTGGCAACAATAATAAATGAGGACCGGCTATGCTGGGAAGCAACAGGAAACCTGCAACCGGACTGAAGTATATTATACTTCCAAAAAGGTAATAAATCCTACATAGGATTCTATATTGTATACCTTGTGGTGATGTCCATGTTAACTTTAGTGCAAACCATATGTTTGCTGTATCTTCTACTGATCATGATAAGGCCAGAGTGTCAATACTGATCGATGCAGATACAAAGAGGTGTTACAAAGTATATGACTACAAAAAGGCCTTTAAGTTTGAGCCGAATAAGATGTATTGTATTTCGGGTAAAGCCAATTCGGCCGATAAACTTTATCTCATACTTGAGAATGCCAGAGAAGATAAACTGTATTCACTTTCCAAGGTACATATTTGAACTGGGACTTTTAAAGTCCCAGTTCAAGCCTTCCTTCAAATAGTATTGCAAATTGTGCAACTACTTGTCCCCAATTGGCTACTGGCATAGTCCACTTTTTAAGGATATCCATTGTTCCCAGATACAGAGACTTTTTCAATGCCTCGCCATTAGGAAAAACACTTTTTATAGCCTCGGGAAATCCTTTTAAGCCATCTACGCATGCCAGCAATATGTCCTGAACGCCACGAACCTTAAGTTCATTACAGACACCAAGCCAAAACTTTGCTCCTTCACTCTCTCCAATCCATATTCCAAGAATATCTTTCATACCTTCCTTGTTAATCCCAAGACATATATATGCGGCACGATTCACTACTCTTCCATCATCACGTACTTTAAAATGCATCGCGTCCATGTAAACAATTGGATATACTTTATCAAGAAGCCTGTTCTGCCAATCTGCAACATTAGTCATAACTTTGTCGGTTACCATAGATATAAAGTCCGGTGAAACTTCTACGCCATATATTTCTCTTATTTGTGCCTGGATATCACGGACAGTCATTCCCTTTGCATACATACCTATAATTTTCTTATCAAATTCACCGCACGTACTTTGATAGTTTTCAATAATTATTGGTTTAAATCCACTTTGCCTATCACGCGGAATATTAACATCAAACTCTCCCACACTACTTTTTACAGTTTTTTTGCGGTATCCATTCCTATATTCGGGCTCATCTGTATCAGTTCTTTCATATTTTTTACGCCCCATATACTCTTCGATCTCAGCTTCCATCATTTTTTCAATTGCATCCTTAATGAGTTTTTTCAGTAACCCATTTTCAACAAAAAGATCATCCTGAGTCTTACATTTTTTAATTTCTTCTTCATAATTAATGGTATTTCCCGTATTTGTACTTGCTTTTAGTATACTCATATTCCCCATCCTCCTAAAAAAACTGTTTTTTGAATTCTTGCAAATTTCCTAACAGTTTTTTCAGAGTTTAATGAAAAAACTGCCAGAAAGAGCTTTTATTTTACACACTCATTCTGACAGTCTCTTACTACACCAAAAATGCAATTTCAAACGTATCTGAAAAATTACACCGGTAAAGCTTTAATCTTACGCAGTACGAATCTTTTTAAAATAGACAAATCCAAAGAATCTATGCTGCCGTCTAGGTTTACATCTGCTGCATTTGGATTGGGAATTGAACTAATCTTTCTCAGTATGAACCTCTTCATTATCGAAACATCTAACGAATCAACATAGCCATCACCGTCCACGTCTCCATACAGTACCGAGCCTGTAGATGTCGGCGTCGGTTTCACCGAAGGTGTGGGTTTTATTGTCGGTGTCGGTGAAGGCTGAACAACCGTTCCTTCAGGTTCTATTCCTGCAACCCTTATGCCATATTCATAAACTGGTATGTTTTCCGCTTTCTTTAGCTCACTTCCTTTTGATAATCCTTTAAAGGACGGGTCATTATCATTGTCCCAGCATCCGGTGTTGCCGGGTGCGACAATTCTCAAAGATGAATCCCTTCTATAATGATCCTGTCCGCCGGGGAAGAGAGGATCTCCGGTGTAGTCTACCTCTATATAGTATATGTTTTTATCCTTGTTCCATAAATGCGGACCGGATACTTTGCCCTTTGAGCCTTGGCCGCCCGATATTGTTATATCATTAGGACTGTATCCTGCCTCAATTACTTCAGTTAGATCCACGAAATATCTAAAGGAAAGTCCCTCAGACACTCTTGCAGGCCATGCTGTCCTGTTGTTGAGTCTTGTTTTTATTTCCACATAATGTTTGTCACTGCTGCTTACATATGCCTCAACCATGAATTCGTCTTCCGGCTCTTCAATAGCTTTGAATTCCGGTACAGGTCTTCCGTCATATCTGCCATACATTACGGCCAGTGCACCTACAAAACCTGCATTGTAGTCGCAAGCAACCTCGTTGCACTGATAGTCGGAAATATCGTCCCTGTAGTTGTCACTTTCGCCAGGACCGCCAACCAATGCACCATACAACACATGCCTATGGTAATCGGGTACATTCATGCCGTCATACCATGAACCGTGAGCAGTCCTGTGGTGAGGATGCTGTGGCCAGTTTTCCCCAAATCCTACTACAAAACTTCTTCCTGTACTGCCCAATGCATAGTCTACTTGCGCCTTTGCAAAATCGTTATATATTTTTGCCTTTTGTGGACTGCATCCTTCCCAATCTGCATAAATAGCAGCAAGAAACGCAGTAGTAGTGGCATATCTTAAAGAACCCCAGTTTTGAAGCCATGCAAGGCCTTTTGGTGTATATTTTATCCTTGAATTGTCTACTCCCACTGTCCAATAGTCGAGATGTCTTTCCATGCTTTCCTTGTATATCGGCTTGTTCGTGATCCTTGCCAAAAGAAGCTGTGTTCCGTAACGCACATCATCCCAGCAGTGTCCCCACTTGTATGACATAATATCGGTTTGGGGCTCCGTACTCCAAAATTCAATATAGGATTCAGCTTTGTTAAGATAGTTTTCGTCCCCTGTTGCAAGATAAATCCATGTAGCCGCCCATGTAAGCTCATCATAGAACCCGCTGTGTGATGTATAGAAGTTTGTTGCTGCTGTATAGCCGGCATCACTTCTTGTTTTATCTGCAAAGTTAAAGAGTTCCTTTGCATGCTTTAAGCAGAGGTTAGAATATTGAGGGTCAGTATCTTTAAAGACTATTGCTGCTGCAGCCAAGGCTGCTGCAGTTTCTGCCGACACGGTTGAACCCGGGGAACTGATATCTACTTTGTATGAGGGCCTTTTCATTCTCATGTGTATAACTTCCGCAGGACCCCACCACATGTGGTCGGCATCTCCGTCTCCCACCTGATAGTAGTATACATCAGGCTCGGGATGACATTTAATGAAATAGTCCGTTGCCCATTTGATTTCATCCAATATGTACCCAAGTTGTCCGCTTTTGACGAAGGCTTCTTTTTGTTCATATACTGCCCATGCCAGCATTGCAGCAGTATATGCCATGGGAAGATTGAACTTGACATGGTCACCGGCATCAAACCAACCGCCTGTAAGGTCAAGCCCCACATCCTTTCCGTCGTCCAAGCAGGAATCTGCCCTCCAGTTGTTTCTGATGGTATCGGGAAGTTTTCCCGAACGCTGAAATTCATAAAACATTATGGCCTTTTGAAGTGCCTCTCCATAATTGAAAGTAGGCTCAGCAGATGTCGTAGACCAAGGAGTCAACAATGCAACCAAAAATGAAACAACTAAAACAAGGCTGAAATACTTTTTCATTTTCTTCTTTCTCCCCCTTATAAAATCTTTCCTGTATATATAATAATGCGCTGGAACACTCAGTTTTTAAGGGGTACAGTTTTTTATTCTATTGTTTGTTTCATATTTATCTTTACTTAAATAAGCCCCCAAATTTATATTCCCCGGCAATCAAAATATTTGCATCCCTTGTTTTAATTTAACTTTAATTGTTATATACTTATAAGTTGAACAGTTGAGAACGGGTTGAGGTGTTAATATGGATTTCAATGATTTTGAAATATCGGATCGGGTAATTTACCAGCACGCTTCGTCCAATGAAACCTTTAAAAAGGGTTTATTATATAATTCCAAACATAGGATATGGAGCTTTAATTTCAATCCGAATAAAATGATGATCAAAGCCGTAGTAAGAGGTTCCGAAGACTATGAGGTTCTGATTTATTTCGATAACAACGGCAGGATCAGACAGTATGCATGTGATTGTCCTGCTTACTACAGTTATCATGGAGCCTGCAAGCATATTGTTGCCGTAATGAAAAAAGCTCAGGGCGAGCTCAAAAAATACATTGATTCAAAAAATCAGAATAATGTCTTAGACGAATTGTTTTCCTTCTTTGACAGCTTGACAGGCGAAGACCATAAACAGGAAGTTCAATTGGAAATAACCTATGAATTCCAAAGTGATTATTTCGATAAATTTATCTCTTCTATGGAGTTTCGAATCGGTACCGGCAGATTATACATATTAAGAAACATAAAAGAATTTCTTGCCAATGTATATGACAGCCAGCCTTTTGAATTCGGAAAAAACTTTACTTTTGACCCTATAAAGCATACTTTTTCCGGTAAGAATAAAGAAATAATCGATATTTTGCTGGAAATTTACGAAAACGAAAAGCTGTTGGAACAGAGATTCCTGTATACTTACCACAACTCCTCCAGTGCGTTTTCCGGCAAAAAGCTGATACTGTCCGCTCCCTATTTGCTCAGAATTTTTAAAGCTTTGGGGGATACTCCGTTTTATGCTAAAATATTAGATGGTGGAGTCAATATTACATCAATTGTTGAAGATGACCTTCCATTTAATTTTTCGCTGTCACAGCAAAACAATAATATACTGCTTTCGATGCAATCGGAAAAAAGTGTTATTCCCCTTACGGAAAAAGGAATTTACTTTTACTGTGACGGGAAGATATTCCATCCGTCTGAAATACAGCAAAAGTTTTATTTCCCGTTTATTTCAAAGTTTTTTGACCGGGGAAACGGAGGTCTTTGTTTCTCCAATGCCCATGCAGAACGGCTCGTATCAGAAGTTCTGCCCCAATTACGGAAAATAGGTTCACTCAAGATAGATCCTAAGATTGAGGAAAAGCTGGTTAATGAAAACCTTGTCCCAAAAATTTACTTAGACAAATACAGAAACGGTATATCGGCTGTAGTTAATTTTCATTACGGCGAAAACACAATAAATCCCTTTTCAAGTGTTGATAAAAACTATGAAAACAGTGACATAATTGTGCTTAGGGATGTTGAGTCCGAAAAGAAAATAATTAATTTTTTTGAAGCATCGGAATTTGTTGTCGATAAGGACAGATTATATCTTGAAGATGAAGAAAAAATATACGAATTTATTAATCGTTCCCTCCCCAAACTTCAGGAATTGTCCGAGGTTTATTATTCCGATGACTTTAAGAACGTTCGTATAAAATATCCCTCCGGCTTTTCAGGAGGAATAAGGCTTAATCAGGAATCAAACTTGTTGGAGTTTTCCTTTGAATATGAAAATATCAGCCGTGAAGAACTGGCAGACATTTTTTCTTCCATAAGGGAGAAGAAGAAATACTACAGACTCAAGGACGGTTCATTTTTGGCTTTAGATGCCCCTGAAATAAAAAACATGGGCGACCTTATCGATATGCTTGGGATTTCCGGAAAGGATCTTTCAAAAAAGGTTATTGAACTGCCTAAATATCGGGCAATGTACCTTAGCAGTCTTATTGAGGAATCAGAACTTAAAGGTATCGAAAGGGACTATAATTTTAGCAGAATGGTCCAAAGCATAAAAGAGCCTGGAAATATGGATTTCGAAATACCGGAAAAACTGAAAAACGTTTTGAGAGGTTACCAGAAGGTTGGATACAAATGGCTTAAGACTCTGTCCGCTTATGGATTATCCGGAATTCTGGCCGATGACATGGGATTGGGTAAAACCCTTCAAGTAATATCCTTTGTCCTCTCGGAAAGGGATAGTTCCAAAGGACCTTCCCTTGTCGTCGCACCTACTTCCCTTATATACAATTGGCAAAACGAAGTAAAAAAGTTCGTTCCCGAGCTCAGTGTCCTGGTTGTATCCGGAATGCCTTCGGAGAGAAAAGAACTGCTCCGTGAGGCCGAAAATGTCGACCTGGTGGTTACATCCTATCCTTTACTTAGAAGGGATATAGGATTATATAAGGACATTAAGTTCCGCTACTGTTTCCTTGATGAAGCCCAGCATATAAAAAATCCCAACACCCTTAATGCCAAAACAGTCAAGCAGATTAATTCCGATATGAACTTCGCACTAACGGGTACACCCATTGAAAATTCCATAACAGAGCTGTGGTCAATTTTTGACTTTGTAATGCCCGGGTATCTTTTGTCCCACTCCAAATTTGTTAAGAAATTTGAAGCTCCGATAACAAAGCATGACGATAAAAATGCCTTGAACGACTTAAGCAAGCACATAAGACCCTTTATCCTAAGGAGGCTTAAAAGGGACGTTTTACACGAGCTTCCCGATAAAATCGAAAGTAAATTGACCTGTGAGTTGACTCCGGAACAGAAGAAGATTTATCTTGCATATCTGCAAAAATCCAAGAAAGAAATAGCTATGGAGCTTGAATCCAAAGGTTTTGAAAAAAGCCAAATAAAAATCCTTTCCATCCTCACGAGGCTCCGCCAGATATGCTGCCATCCTTCATTGTTTATCGAAGGCTTCAAGGGTGAAAGCGGGAAAATGCAGCTTTTAGAAGAGATACTAGCCGATGCCTTTGACAGCGGGCACAGAGTTTTATTGTTTTCCCAGTTTACCGGCATGCTGGAAATAATAAAGCAGTCTCTTGACAAGCAGAAAATAGAATATTTCTACCTTGACGGCTCCACAAAAGCAGAAGAACGTCTGAGAATGGTTGATTCCTTTAACAGCGGTTCAAAAAAACTTTTCCTGATTTCTCTAAAAGCCGGTGGGACAGGCTTAAACCTTACCGGAGCGGATATGGTAATACATTTTGATCCTTGGTGGAATCCTGCCGTTGAAGATCAAGCTTCCGACCGTGCCCACCGAATAGGACAAAAAAATGTAGTCCAGGTAATGAAGCTTATAACCCAGGGAACAATAGAGGATAAAATATTTGAATTGCAGCAAAAGAAAAAGGAAATGATTGATTCAGTCATAAAACCGGGTGAGACCTTCCTTTCAAAAATGACCGAAAGCGAGATCAGAGAGCTGTTCGAGCTTTAGATAATGAAGGTAAAGTGAGAATATAAAAAAAGAGGTTAGCCTTTAAAAGACTAACCCATGTAAAGGGGGTCAAAATGTATTTTGTGAGGTCATTTATATTATTGACCCAATCTTCGGTTTATTATACATAGTTTTTAAAAAATTTTTTCCGTTGCTTTAATTCTGTTTATAATCTCAGCTACTGAAGCCTCAATATCCATGTCTGAGCAATTGACTGTAATATCGGCATACTTTTCATAAAGGGGTACCCTCTCATTATATAAATCCACCAAAGTCTTACCTTTTTCCATCGCAATTCCCCGGCTGGAAATATTACTTATCCTCTTTTCAATTTCATCGAACCTGAGCTTAAGATAAACAACCAAACCGTCTTTCTTAAAATGCTTCAAAGCCGCATCACTATAAACAACACTTCCTCCGGTAGCAATAACATGATTCTTTAAATCTACTGAAACGACAACTTCCTCTTCAATGGAAAGAAACCTCTTTATTCCGTATTTATCGATTATCTCTTGGAGAAACATGTTATACTTTTGCTGTATCAATAAATCCGTATCAATAAAGGGCTTTTTCAAAGCTTTCGCCAAAAGAACTCCTATTGTGCTTTTACCTGCCCCCGGCATTCCTATCAAAACTATATTTGTTTTTTCCACTAAAAGACCACTCCCAAAAAAGATAAGTGTTTCTTATATAATAGCATACATCTGTTAATAATATATACTGACATAATTTTTACAATCATCAAAGAAAAAATATTTTAAAAACTATCACGCTGCAAAACAGATAATTTTCATCAGACTTTATTTATAATCATCCAATTCCAAAAGCAAAAAACCGGGAGGTAATGTAACATGAAACAAAACAAAAATGAGATAATTAATGCCGAATCCTTAAACATAGACACTACTCTGGAAAAACTGTCAAAGGAACTTAAACCGGATGAAACATTAATTCTTGACGTGGGAAACAACTACTTCGAGCAAACGGACGCAATATATGATACATTGGTTATGAGGGGCTATGATGTACGAAAATCCTTCAAAAACGGCAGAAACCAGATTCTTGTAAGCAAAAAACGCCAATAGCACAGGGGGACGGTTCTTTTGTGTCATAATGCCATAGAACAGTCAAATCAATAAAAAAGACGGTTTTCTGCATTCATGTCGCACAGTAACCGTCTCCTTGTGTTGT
>LFRM01331606.1_pt1 | contig 11795 bp, 12 predicted proteins | sample 618341 | NCBI WGS metagenome assembly LFRM01 (sample SAMN03654438, study PRJNA283298) | anaerobic digester metagenome | isolation source: pool of bioreactors CSTR01a, CSTR02a, and CSTR03a thermophilic anaerobic... | place: Denmark: Kgs. Lyngby | collected 2014-05-21
ATTTACTACTACTCGTTCACGCCGTATCCATACAGCATCTCATCTGTCATAATCTTGTAGCTTTCTAGTGCATCCGTGGCAGGATCAATAAGCATCTGTGCCAGTACGCCATCTTCGTATTCCACCTTTACGCAGAAACCATTGACGCTATCATCACTGTACACATTGGATACCTTGGCCCCTTGATAGAAATATCCCTTGTCCAGATAGGTCTTAGCTACCTCCGCCCAATGAGGATCGAAGGGATCCACGGCTGATACCGGCAACTCAACCATGGTTCCCACAAGGTAGCTAATGAACGACAGTCCAAAGTGATCTTGACTTGCAAGAAGCAATTCTCCCGTATCCATATTGATTTGAAAATCATAGGAATAATGCGGCGCAAGTATAGGACCATCTTCCACAAATGAAATATCCCAAGCCTGTCGATCTTCAGTGTAACTGATCGTACTTCGCACAACAACGTTCATATCACCCATGATGGTACGCAGTTTAGCCTCTACTTCATTTTCCAATTGCTTTTGCTCTGGGTCTTTGGCATTTTCATAAACTGCCTTGTTGGTTTGACGAATTTTGAAGTTCTGATACTCGATTAGCAGGAGCTCGTTATCGGTCATCTCCCTGTCCTGTGGGTAATGGTATCTGGTTTCACCGCCGCCGTTATGACCTAGAATGTAAAGCCCGTCAGTAGGCATATCGGACAAAGTGCCTGTGGGGCGATAGCTTTCATCCGTTTCGCATAACTCCCTAATGACAGATTTACGCAAAAATTCTTTACGGGTGAGCGCTCTGTTGCTGCTTTCACTGGCGGGCACATCTGGATCAAAAAACGGAACCAGCGCGTCAAACGCTTCCACAACCTCTATGAGCTGTAATAGTTCCTGATCGGTCATTTCTTGATTGGGCAGCAGCAAAAAGGGCATGAGTCCTGCTTCCTTTACGTTCGCCCATAAAGCAGCGCATCCATAGTAATTTCCATCCCGTGCCTCAAGCGGAATCATCGATACAAATTCCGCCAGTGGGGCTGAAATTGCAAAATTTTCTCCCCCATACCCTTCAGGCGCTGCCTGCACTGGTTCCTCTGCCCTAAGATCATATAATTCGTACTGATAAACCAAATCATGGTATCTGAGTAATTCGCCTCGCCTTAGGTCACGGCTATATGCCGCGAGTTCGGGTACGAAACGGCTTTGATAGTACTGAGGATTGTCTACGTCAGTGATCCCGAATAGCTCGGGGGTTTTGTGCTCCATCCAGCTTAGATCGGCAGTATCCATTGGTGTGGTGATATCTTGCAAGTCCGAAACAGGGGCAGTAGCGGTTACCGCAAAAGCACTTCCTGCCAGCAGCACCAGCGCCGCCATGCCCGCAAGGAATGCATTCCCCTTGCTTTTTCTTGATGTATCAAACATCGATGCAAAACGATTTTTCATGTCTTTCTTCCCTTCATAAAAATATGTGGAAAGCGCAACTTGCTGCTTGCGTTGACGTCCTATTACCCCTAGGATGGTTTCTCCATAAAACTTGCGCACCGATAAATCCGTACTGGCCAATACAGAGGCATCGCAGGACATTTCGCAGTCACCTGCCATGGCGCGCGCCATAGCCCGCACAAGTGGGTTGAACCAATATACCGTCAAACAAACGAGCATCAGCGCCTTACCCCAAAGATCACGACGCTTGATATGCGTCAGCTCATGGCGAATGATCAAGCGCAGTTCCTCCATCGTCAGCTCCTGCTCCGGCATGAGCAGAGTGGGCCCAAACAGCCCAACGACCATGGGGCTATTAACGCACACGCAGTGCATGAATCGTACTGTTTTCTTGAGGTCAAGTGTATTCATCTCTTCCAGAAGGATTTGTTGCTCAGCTTCCCCAGCAGGTGTTTGCCACCTGCGGACTCTTCTAAAAAAGCGAATATGCCTGATGCATTGAAAGAGCATCGCAGCAAATGCACCCAATGCCCATATCATCAGGCATGCCGTATAAAGATCAGGCCATTGAAAGCTGATGCTTGGCGCTGATTGAGATTGACCAAGCACTCCTGCAATCTGCGCGGTTGCCATGGGTGCAGGGTTTGCAGCTTCAAGGTTTGTATTCTTTGTCGTTTGCGGTGCGGATGTTATCTCCAGCAGCCGCGCCCCGATGGCAGGCGCAGGGGTCGCTATGACAACAGGGTTTCGTGCCTGCGGTGTGCTGATCGTCATGAGGGGCTTAGATACAAGCCCAAAGGGAATCAGCATTCCTATGCACACGATCACCCACGCCATATACCGTGCTTGCGGACAAACATATCGGCATAGCAATGGGTATGCCGCAAGCAGCATCACAATGAGAATTGACGTACCCAGCATATTTTGCAAAAGCAGGTTTGCCATGTCGTCACTCCTTTTCGTCAAGCCATTTGCGAAGCTCCGCAATGTCCTCATCCGTCATCTTATTGCCTTGATAGAGTGTGCTCACCAGATTAGCAAACGAGTTTTGGTGAAAGCGTTCCATAAAATCTCCGCTTTCAAAGGCGATATAATCATCGCGCTTGACCAATGGATAATAAATCCGCTCTTTGCCAACGCGCTCGCTGCGCAGGAATTCTCTGTCGATCAAACGAGTGAGCAAAGTGAGCACGGTTTGCGGTTTCCATTTTCTCTCGCCATCCAGCTTCTCTAGGATTTGGTTGGTGGATATGGGCGATGGGTTCGCCCATACAATCTTCATCAATTCAAATTCGCTCTCAGGCAGTTTCTTTAGAGTAGTCATCAAATCGCTCCTTCTACGCTTGTAGTACGTTCTGATGTCATTGTACAATACGCTCCGCTGGCTTGTCAACATCAAATACTACATTTGTAGAACTTGTTACATATCCATACAAAAAGAGGTCACTGCACAAACGCAGTGACCTCGATATAAGTTCGTGATATTATGCCTTCGCTGTAGGCAGATCCTGACCCATCCAATACTTCTTGAGGGGTGCAAAGCTTAAGAATGCAACAACCGATGTAATGATGATTTCGGGGAGCATGTACGATCCGTTATACGAAACAGACCATACAACCGGTGCCCAGCTCAATGCGTTTGGCCACATGGCTTCCCAAATCCACACGCCGCTGATGAAATGGCATACGAAGCGCAGGAAGAACGTGAATACAATGCCTGCAACGATTGACCAGCGGCGATCCTTGATCACACCATTAAAGCATGCAGAAAAGCCAACGACAGTGAATGCAATCACATAGTCAAACAGGATGATGCCAATTGCGGTCATTGCGTCGGGTGCATACTGCACATTGCTGATGCCCAGCATCATTTGCAGAAGGCTGTACACCAACGCAGAACCAATACCCCATTTGGTGCCATGTCTGTGAGCGATCATCACCAATGGGAGCATGCTGCATACTGTGATGCCGCCGCCAAGTGCCCAAGGGCCTTTGAAGTCAAACAGGCTGAGTACCGTACCGATTGCGATGAGAATGGCGCATTCCACCATGCGTCTTGTTGATTTGCTGTCCATGGAACATTCCTCCTAAAATAAAAAATTCCCGCGCCTGCGGGTTATGCAGGGCGAGCCATCAAAGGAGTCTATTCCATTGATTCCTACGCCGGCATTACCCGGATCAGGTTCTAGGGTCCCGAGCCCAGCTCGATCTCAGCCGACGTACGTCAGCCCCCCTTGTGCTTTTTTGCACGGTGTCATTATAGCAGGATATTCCTATTTGTCAAGCATGCTGAGGCATGCTACAATGGTCTTATTCAAGGAGGGATTGTCATGGAGACATGCTATATCGTCGGCGCGGGCGATTTTACCTCACGCGATTTTGCGCCAACTAAAAATGATTTTGTCATTGCTGCCGATGGCGGCTATATGGCCCTTGAGGCAATCGGTCATCAGCCCGATTTATTGCTCGGCGATTTTGACTCCTTAGGTGATTTGGAGCAAATACCCACAGGGATTGCCATCGACCGCTACGCGGTTGAAAAAGACGATACCGACATGGGACTCGCCCTAGCCAGAGCGTGGGAGATGGGCTATCGCGACTTTTCCATTTATGGCGGCGGCGGCGGGCGCGTGGATCACCTGATCGCCAATATACAGACCATGTGCAAATACAGCAGGCTTGGCGGCAGCCTTCGCCTCATTGACCCTGCATACGATGTTTTTGTTCTCACAAACGGCAGCCTAACCCTTCCTCTGCGGCAAAAGCACTGCCTTGTCAGCGTTTTTTGTCATGGCGAAACAGCAGAGGGCGTAACGCTTCGCGGGCTACAGTACCCGCTTGACCGTCATATGCTCACTTGCGATTATCCGCTTGGGGTCAGCAATCAGGTCATGGATGAGCATATTCCCGCCGTGGTAACAGTGGAAAACGGAACTGTGTATATCATTTCCTATACCGAGCCATCGATTCATTGAAACCAGCAAAGGAGCTTCGCTCTTTTATTATTAATTTGTTACTACTTTCTAAAGTAATAGGGCGATAGCCCAACTAAAAGGGTGAGCATACGCTCACCCTTTTTCATTCATTCATTTTACGCGATGGCATCTTCTTGCATCACAATTTCCACCCGTACACCTGGCATAAGCTGACTAAGCGTCTGCGCCATTCCATGTGAGTTCTCTCCGCCACCCATGATCAGCTGCCTAACACCGTGCTTTTGTGCATAGTTGGCAATCGCGGTCACAGGCACTTCGGCAGCAATCACGCACATTTCTGCGCCCGCTTCGCCCGATAATGCATACAGATAGTCAAGTACCTTCGCGTTAATGGCAGGCTCGCCTTGAACCTTATCCGGCATGCTTGTCACATGCAGAACATGCAAAGGGCAGCCCTTCTTCATCGCAACATCCACGCCTTTGCGTATTAGTCTTGCACTGGCATACTGCAATGTCACAAGCACCAATATTGGTGTCTGCTTATTCATGAAGACTCATCCCTTCTGCTAGGCAAGCATTATATCGGCAACCATTGTATCATTGCTGATCACCGTTACGCGCGTGCCAGGCTGCATATCGGGCTTTTGCTTGTGTACATCAAAGTAGAAAAGTCTGTCATCTTCCAAATCGCCGCGCTCGCCAATATTGACGAGCAGCGCATAGCAGTCCAGACCTTCCTTATCCGTTGCATCCTCTGCAAACGACTTGAGCACGCCTGTAGTTTCTCTCTTGCGGCCATTGAGCATGTAGTAAATATGTTTTTGGTACAAATGCATCGGGTGAACATATACACCATAGAGAAACAGGAAATATACGCCTGCAACAACCGTTAGTGCTGCTGTAACCATCCACATCTGGCTGCTGCGCTCCAGTCTGCCCACCACAAACAGCACAATGGCTGCAATCCCAATGAGCACGGTAGGCAGTGCGGTAATCCACCAGCGTTTCTTTAGCATGCTTTTGACCTGTTCAAATTCTGTCTGTGTATACACAACATAGCTCCTTACTTTGCGTCCTTTGTCTTGATCCTTTGCATCAGCTTGATGGTGACAAAGAACAATGTCAGCACCAGAAAAACGCCGAGCAGACCAATAACTGTTGTAATAAGACCCTTTGTCATCAAGGGCAGGGTTGTCAAATCCATTACTTCCTCTGCTGCAACCGGTGCCACAGTTTCAGTAATTGCATCACTTAACGTGAAAAACCATTTCATCATGATTATCCCTCACTATTCAATCATCAAAAGTAGAATTCAGTTACATGCCAAGCATCATGCTGACCAGCGTAATGACCATACCGCCGGCAACAATCGAGCCCAGCTGACCTGATACGTTTGCGCTGATAGCCTGCATCAAGATGAAGTTGTAGGGATCTTCGTCCTTGGCCATTTTCTGAATGACGCGAGCGCTCATGGGGAATGCGGAAATGCCCGCTGCGCCGATCATCGGATTGACTTTGTTCTTGCGGAAGAGGTTGAGGAATTTTGCGAACAGCACGCCGCCTGCGGTATCAAACACAAATGCGAACAGTCCAAGACCCATGATTAGCAATGTGTCAATGCGCAGGAAGTTCTGTGCAACCATGGTAGAACCAATGGTGATACCAAGGAGGATGGTAACTAGGTTTGCAAGCTCGTTTTGCGCGGTCTTGCTGAGGCGCTCAAGAACGCCGCACTCACGAATGAGATTACCAAACATCAAGCTGCCAACCAGCGGTGCGCTCATGGGCACGATGATACCTGCCACAATCGTAACCACGATCGGGAACATGATGAGTGCTAGCTTGGAGGAGCGCTCCTCATTATAGTCCATGCGGATCATACGCTCTTGCTTGGTGGTCAGTGCGCGGATAACCGGAGGCTGGATGACTGGCACAAGCGACATGTAGCTATACGCTGCAACGCTGATAGGCGCCATGTAATCCACTAAGTTAAAGTGGTTGGCGACATACAGCGTCGTTGGTCCATCTGCCGCGCCGATAATACCGATTGCGGATGCCAAGCGGAGGATTAAGTCCTGATCACCTGCGGTTGCAGGAAGAACGATCGGGATCAAAACAAGTGAGAGCAGGAAGGTAGCAAAGATACCAAACTGTGCTGCTGCGCCAAAGAAGATCATGGAAGGATCCTTGAGCAGCGGGGAGAAGTCGATCATTGCACCAACTGCGATGAATATCAAAATCGGGAAGAGTTCATTTTTGATACCGGAATTAAAAAGTACTGTCAAGAAGCCTTCTGTGCCAAGTACGCTAGCGGCCGGGTTTCCTGTAACCGCATCAATAACCGGCGGCAGGTTTGCAAGTATTGCACCAAAGCCGATGGGAAGCAGTAATGCCGGTTCATAATCCTTTTTGATTGCTAGATAAATGAGTACGCCCGAGATGATGAACATGATAAGTGTCTTTAGGCCATCCACCGTTCCCATATAGAGAACACCGGAAAAAAGCTCCTTAAGTATTGCCCCTATGTCCACTTTGTTTCCTCCTAACATCCTATGCAGAAATTTACCATTATGGTCTTCGTAGCATTATAACATTGCGAATATGGAAAGTCAAAAGACAATTCGCTTCAAAAGGCTATGTATTTGTTGGATTTGGCAACGATTCCATCCAATATTCAAAGGTGCATGTAAGTGCTTACTTTTTCATGCAAAAAACCATATCCTTAGCGGTATGTAAACATAAATTGCGCTCATTAGCTCACAAAGACTTTTCAAGCACGTTGTACCGATTCCCATACAATGCTACTTTACAAACATGCGCATACCCCGCCATTTGGTATAGCCTATTGGCTTTGAGGTTCAGCTCATCACAGAGCAGGTGAATGCATCCATGACCCTGCGCTTGGGCTTGATTTTCCGCTGCATCCAGCAGTGTCTTGCCAAACCCTCGCCCCTGCATGCTTGGCGAAATGCACAAACGGCTGATGATGCATGGATTGTTTTGATATTGATACGCTAAATCCATTTTTTCTATTTCGTCCGTCGCATGAAGGGTAAAAACGCCGATCAATTCTTTTTCCGCTTCATATAGGAAGAGGGATTGTTCCCCAATGTCTTCCATCAGAATTTCATCATTGGGATAATACTCGTTCCAACCCGCTGACGGATCTGCCGCGCTGCATGCACGGTACAGATTCATCACAAGGCTTTTGTCATCCTCCACTGCCAAACGAATGGATTGATTAGGCAAGCTGCGTCACATCTTTCTTTTGACTTCTTTTTTCCATCCGCACCATCCACACAATGCATAGTATGATCTGCACCAGCGTTGAGCAAGGCGTTGCAAGACCGATTAAAAACAGCGAGGTCTGGGGCAAACGGCTCATGAGATAAGATACTGGAATGCGCACGCCAAATGCACCTGCAATGCCCTGCACCATCACGAAGTTGGTCTCCCCGCAGCCATTGAAATAACCGATGAAGCAAAATAGGAAGGACACCAGCAGCGTATCAATCGAGTACGCCTTTAGATAATCGGCCGCCTGCACAATGACCGCCCCGTCACGCGCAAAGATTGATGCAAGCAGCTCTCCATGGAAATACCCCACGTACGCAAGCATCAGCCCTATCACAAAGGATGTGATCATGCCGTACTGCATCGCACGCTTGGCACGGAGCGGTTCGTCCGCGCCGATGTTTTGCGCAACGAATGCGCTGATGGACTGCATGAAAGCCGATGGGATGAGCATAATAAACCCACACAAGCGCTCCGCCACACCAACGCCGGCTGAGGGCACAACACCAAGCACATTGACGATTGCAATGATGACCATAAATGAACAGCTAACAAGAAAGTCCTGAAATGCAACCGGCGCACCTAATCTGAGTGTTTTAAGCATGACGGGCTTTTGAATGCGAATCTGCTTTTGATGCAGCGCAAAGGGCAGACCGCGTTTGCGGATAATCACCACGGACAAAATCACGCTGATGAGCTGTGCTAGCGCTGTTGCCAGCGCAACCCCTGCAACGCCCATCCCAAAGACCGCCACAAAGAGCAGATCAAGAACGATATTGACAACGCATGCAATCGCAACGGCGATCAGCGGCGTTTTGGAGTCTCCAATTCCGCGAAACACGCTGCCCAGCACATTGTACGCCACAATGAATAACGCGCCGCCGCCGCAGATGCGCACATAGTCCGTTGTCGCCGCCAGCGCCTCACTCGGCGCATGCGTCCAAATGGCAAATGTCTTGGCAAACACCACCAGAATGATGGTAATGATAACGCCCACAATGCCAAAGAGCACGATCGATGTGCCGATCGTATCGCCCGCACCCTCCTCATCGCCCTGACCTAGCTTTTGCCCAAGCAAAACCGTTGTACCCATGGCAAGCCCAGTCACAAGCACTGTAACCATCTGAAGGATTTGGCTGCCTGTGGAAACAGCTGAAACATCTGCTGCTCCGCAGAATTGACCGATCACCAGCAGGTCGACTGCACCATACATGGTTTGTAAAATCAACGCTACCAATACTGGGAACGCAAATTGCAGTAAGGGTGATAGGATTTTTCCTTGTGTGAAACCGATTTGCTTTCGCATCAGAACCTCCGTTGGAGTCATAGGGCATACGACTAAGCGACCCTTGACTCCGAATATTCCCATTTTATCAGCGATCGATAAAATGTCAACCATCAATACCTCTTTTTGCGTCTGCATAGCGAATATCATTTTTTCTCTTGCAATCTGTGCAATCGTTTGCAATTCAAGGCATTGCGCGCCTCATATTGTTCTGTAACGCTTGTAAATCAAGGCTTATCAAGAATTTTCTCATTGCGTAATGCAAGCACCTGTCGTATAATGTCATTACATCATATAAGCGGCTCATTACCGCTTCACCTAGGAGGATATCTAAATGGACAAACAGATCATAAAAATCGGAATCGTTGGCTGCGGCGGTATCGCAAATGGAAAACACATGCCCGCTCTATCCAAGATAGAAGGCGTGGAGATGGTTGCTTTTTGCGACATCATCCCCGAGCGCGCGCAATCAGCCGCTAAAGCCTTTGGCGCAGCGGATGCAAAGGTGTATGAGGACTACTGTGAGCTACTTCAAAATCCCGATGTCATGGTCGTACATGTATTGACACCAAACATCAGCCATAGCGAAATCTCCTGCGCTGCAATGCGTGCAGGCAAGGATGTTATGTGTGAAAAGCCCATGGCGATCAGCTCCATTGAAGCCAAGAAGATGATTGACTGCCAAAAGGAAACAGGGCGCAAGCTCTCCATCGGCTATCAAAACCGCTTCCGTCCCGAGTGCCTCTACCTCAAAGAATGCTGTGAAAACGGCGACCTTGGCGAGGTATACTATGCTCGCGCACAAGCCGTTCGCCGCCGTGCAGTTCCCACATGGGGCGTATTTCTGGATGAGGAGAAACAGGGCGGCGGTCCGCTGATCGATATCGGCACCCACGCGCTTGACCTCACCCTCTGGTGCATGGACAACTACGAACCGGAGATGGTCGTTGGCACAGTCTATCGCAAGCTTGGTGACCGCGAAAACTCCGCCAACATCTTTGGCAGCTGGGATCCCAAGGAATTCACAGTGGAGGACAGCGCATTTGGTTTTGTCCGCATGAAGAATGGCGCAACCGTGTTCCTTGAAAGCAGCTGGGCACTTAACACGCTGCTTGTGGACGAGGCAAAGACCATCCTATGCGGCACGGAAGCCGGTGCAGACATGCTCGGACCCAAGGACAAGCCCCTTCGCATCAACGGCGAGCGCTATGCCAAAACCTATGAATTGACCCCCGATCTAGGCGCGAGCGCCGTCGCTTACTATTCAGGCACAAGCGGCGATCCAGGCGTAGCGGAAGCGCAAAGCTGGGTCAACTACGTACGCGGCGAGGGCGATCTGGTGACCAAGCCCGATCAGGCATACGTTGTCACGCAGATTCTTGAGGCGATTTACGAAAGCGGAAAGACTGGAAAGCCCATCTTCTTTTAGCAGGAACGCTGCCCCTGCACCCCGCAAGGGAACAAGTCCCCTTGACCCATGCTTTGCACGGGCAATGCGTGCATGGGGTGCTATATAGCCAGCAATGTATTGGCTTAATCGGTATCATATGCCGCTCATCATGGGTTTGGGGGCGAGCAAGGGGGCGGGTTGCGCCGTCTATATTATTCCCCCATACCCCATATAAAAAGCGCGTGGAATTGTTCCCCGCGCTTTTTGCTGGTAATTAGGGTTCGTTTCGTGTATGATATTTTTATTAAAATGTGTCCGCAGTTAGGAGGATCAGTATGAATCATTTTTTTGCTTATTTAGATCGATTAAAGCTCATCAAGCGCTGGGGTTTGATGCGCAATACAATCCCTGAAAACGATATGGAGCACAGCATGCAGACTGCTTTTATCGCCCATGGTCTAGCCGTGCTTGGCAAGACGCGCCATCACCGCGATATTGACCCCGAGCATGTATTGTCCCTTGCCATCTACCACGATGCAGGAGAAGTGATCACAGGCGATCTGCCAACACCCGTCAAGTATAAGAATCCCGCGATCAGCGACGCTTATCACGCAATTGAGGAGCATGCCAAGCAGCAGCTGCTTGATATGCTTCCGGATGATATGCAGGACTATTTCAAGCCCTATATCCAGCCAGATGAGCAAACCTATGAATGGCGGCTTGTCAAAGCGGCTGACCGCATCAGTGCCTACCTCAAATGCATTGAGGAGGAAAAAATGGGCAACCGCGAATTTGCTCAGGCTAAGATCACCATTCAAGACAGCATCAATCAAAACAATTTGCCTGAAGTCCATGAGTTCATGCGCGAGTTTGTGCCAAGCTTTAGCCTGACCCCCGATGAACTCAGCCGCATGTAAGGCTTATTTGCCCACGCAGAATCTGGAGAAGATATCGTCCAGCAGCTTTTCATCCACGCTCTCGCCCGTAATCCTGCCAAGCAGATAGAGCGCTTCATGCATGTCTACTGCCGCCAAATCTAGCGGCTGATCTGCCCCAAGTATCTCCATCGCTTGCTGGAGTTTGGACAGCGCTTCACCCGCGACAGCCATATGGCGCTCATGGGTCAAAAGCAGCTGCTGAGGCGTTTTGAGGAAGCCGCGCAAATAGTCACGCACCTCATCCAGCCCCTCCATGGTTTTAGCTGAAATGCGGAAGATGGGACGATGCGGAGTCAGTTTTTCGGCATCGGCTATGCTCAACGCCTCCCCCGCGTCCTCTTTATTGAGCAGCACTGCGCAGGGACAGGAAAAATTCATCGAAAGCAGCTCAAGCTCTTCCTGCGCTAGCTTTGTCGATCCGTCCACCACCACCAGCGCAACATCCGCTTGTTCCAGTGCAGCATGCGCGCGCTCCACGCCGATGCGCTCCACCGTGTCATCGCTCTTTCGAAGCCCTGC
>LFRM01036459.1_pt1 | contig 11792 bp, 25 predicted proteins | sample 618341 | NCBI WGS metagenome assembly LFRM01 (sample SAMN03654438, study PRJNA283298) | anaerobic digester metagenome | isolation source: pool of bioreactors CSTR01a, CSTR02a, and CSTR03a thermophilic anaerobic... | place: Denmark: Kgs. Lyngby | collected 2014-05-21
CTTATGCCCAATGGGAAAGTGATGCTAGTGCCGTGCAGCTCGACACACATCGGTATCTACGACCCCATCGCTGGCAACTACACCGACGGCCCAGCACACGGGAAAGGCACGAACGCTTTCTATGGTAGTACCCTTATGCCGAATGGCAAGGTTATGCTGACGCCACGTAACTCGGCAAACATTGGCATATACGACCCCGATATAATCGACTTAGAGTTAAGAGACTGGCCACTATTATCGGCGTATTTTAACAAATTTTAAAGGAGTACACGAATGGACGAATTGGAAACAACTTTTGAACTACCCGAACCCACACCGACAACCGCTTATATAGCGAGCAGAGGCGGAGCTGCGTTCATTGGTTGTGCAATGATGCCGAATGGGAAAGTGGTGCTGGCACCGAGCCAATCGGGAAAAATCGGTATCTACGACCCTATAATAAACAACTTAGAGTTTAAATTTTAAAGGAGTACACGAATGGACGAACTTGAAACAACTTTTGAATTACCCGAACCGACACCTACAACAGCTTACATAGCGAGCAAGGGCGGAATAGTGAACATACAACTATCTGTTAATTTCACGGTTAACGGTACAAACTATGATGCCTATGATGTGGCAGAGATACAGATTGAGGAGGCAGAGGAGCCGACAACAATAACGGTACAATGCGAAGATGGCGAAGGCAGAAAAATATATCTTGCCGGTGATATTTATTCAGCAAGATTCACGGGCTTTGTTAGCTACGCAAAACCGCTTGTAAAAGGAGTTTAAGCAATGGAAAAGATTTTAGATTTCGTCACGGCAAACCAAAACTTGTTAATAATTTGGTCAATAATAATCGCTTACTGCGGGCACAGGCTCATAAACTATATGGCCGCCAAACCGCAACAAGACGGCTGGGATAACGTTAAACCTTACTCCGATGCTTTGTACAAGCTTGTCTTTGAAGGTGTCGAGGCGTACACTAAAAAATATCCTATGTCGTCGGCAGCTAAGGCACAGACTTACCTTCTCAAGCTTTCAGAGTTTGAAAAAGCTTGGAACAATGACAAACTGAAAGCGGTAAAAGAGTTGGCGGCTTGGTATCTTGCGATGAAAGAGAAGGACGGCACAAAAATAGAAAACCCTTCGACAAAGTGAAGGGCCAGCAATTCGAGCTTGTTATTAAGCCCGTCGCACCTGACACTTTTATATACGTAGTTAAAGATAGTTTCAAAAAACAAATCGGAATACACTGGAGGTTTTAAGATGGAAATACTTGCAGGAACAGCCGTTCTTATAGCAGTAATCGGAACTTGGGCACGCTTAGAGTGCGAGCTTTATGAGCTGAAAAGGAAAAAATAAAAGTGGAAAGTTTTGTTCTCGAAACTTTTTTAGACCAACTTACCCCGGGGCAACTGCTTCTAATTGCGGCTGTTGCCCTTATTTTCATTGTAATCTTGCGTGTCAACTCGTATATCACACAAGTTAAAAAGCTAGATAAGCAGCAACATAAAGTCATACAAACAATCTGTGCTTTGCCCTGCATAAACAAAGAGAACGCAACTTGGCTACAAGATTGTACAAGAAATGGTGGGGCACCGCCGTCGAAAATTGAGGTGAAGAAATGAATATTAACTGGGATAATGTAATCTTTTTTCTGCCGTCAGAATTTGTTTCCCCCGGTCTTATGAGTCCTGAACTCATTTATGCTTTAGACGCTTTGAGGGCAAAAGTAGGGCACCCGTTCATTGTACATAGTTCTTACCGCAAAGGCGACGAAGGCACACACGGCAAAGGCTTGGCTGTAGACGGGCATTTTGACGGCGTTCCACTCATAGACCAATTCTTGGCGGCAGAAAAGAGCTTGTTGTTTGGCGGTATAGGCTTATATCCATACTGGAATAATCCGGGGATTCACTTAGACGTGAGAAAAACTACGAAAGAAAAGGGTGGTGCAAGGTGGGGCAGAAATGCTGCCGGTGTTTATGTTGCGCTTGACTCAAAATTTTTGATTGAATGTATGTAAACTATATGGTACAATATGTACACACTATCTTTTTGGTAACTTAAAGTTTGAAAAACAAACCGGTAAAAAATAAAGCGAATTTAAGCGAGCCTTGCCCGCTTTGCGGCGGTGCACTGTGGCTTATCGACGGCGATATTGTCTGCGGCCATTGTCAAACACACTTTACCTAAAGACCATAATTCTCTCTTTATAGCCCGCTCTCGTAGCGGGTTTTTTGTTGTACGGAAAAATATATTTTAAAAAAGGTTGCATATATCAATATATTTTGATACACTAAGTAAACAGTTAAAGAAAAGGAGAAATTATGAGATCTATTTTTTTTAGAGTACACGACGAGCTGTACATAAAGCTCAAAACAGAGTGTGCGGCTCGCGGGATAAGCCTGCGTGCGTTGATTATCGAGAGAATATTAAAAGGAGAAAAAGATAGAAATGAATGAAATCCAAGTAACCGTAACACCCGCGCAAATCAGCGCAAACCTAACCGAAATCAAGGCCGACCTGCTTGAAAATCTCAAGAGTTATGATATTGAAGTGACGATTGAGACCCTGCCGGAAGCAAAGAAAATGGCAACTGACCTCAACAAATTAGCAGGCGAAATCGACAAGCGCCGAAAAGACGTTAAGAAAGAGCTCGCAGCACCGGTTGATGCTTTTAACGCTCAGGCCGTCGAGCTTGCAAAACTGATACTTGATAGTCGCGAAAAAATATTGAAACAGGTTGCGGTCTTTGAGGATAAGCAGCGCGAACACTGCAAGAAACTGTTGCAGAATGAGCTTGATGCCCTTTATCTTGAGTCGGGTGTTACCAAAGAATTTCAGACTGGCAACATCGAAAAGCTGGCGATATTGAGCAATTTAACCAAAAAGACAGAACTGACCAACGCCGCGATTGAAAAGGTCGCTGAGATGGTTAAAGCCGATAAAGCCGTGCAAGATATGGTCGAGAGCCGCAAAGCTAGTCTCAATGCAATCACTGAACGCGCTGGCATTGTTGGCGGTATCTATGACAAGCTGATTGAGGCGTTTATCAAGGAGCCGGAAGCAATTTATACCGCAAAACTCAACGGGCTTATTGACGGCATTATCAAACAACAGAAAGCAGCAGAAGAAAGAATCAAAGCCGAGGCAGAGCGCAAAGCACGCGAAGAAGCCGAACGAATCGAGCGCGAAACGAAAGCCCGAGAAGAAGAAGCAGCTAGACGGCTCGCACAGGCAGTTGAGATTGCAGCAGAGCGCGCTAACGCTGCGAAAGAGGCAGAACAGCGAGAAGCACAAGCAAAAATCGACGCTGAAAAGCAAAAAGAAGCTCTCGAGCTGGCAAAAATACAGGCCGAAGAAGAAAAGCGCAAAGCCGCAATCGACCGTGCAATGCTTGAAGTGGAACGGGCAAAACTTGAGGCAGCGAAAGAAAGCAAAAAGCCGGAACTAGGCAAGCATCACAAGTTTTTCTATGTTCGGGCACAGATTAGGCTACGATGCGAGCCGAATGCAACAAGGGAAGACGCAGAAAACACTCTGAATCAGATTATTTCCGAAAACTACGGCGAAGTTTTGCGGATTGATAGCGTAATAGGAGAGTAAGCAACATTCAGTAACCAACAAGCCCGCAGAAATGCGGGTTTTGTTGATGGCACTGGGTAAATAGCTAAAAACAATAATGGAGGTAAAAATTATTATGGAATTCTCGGAAATGCAAAAAAAAGCCTATGAAACTGCTTGTCTAAAGGGTTGGCACGACAAACCGGTTACTTTCGGAGAGTTGATAGCTCTGGTTCACTCGGAGTTGTCAGAGGCTCTAGAAGAGCACAGAACAGGACACAAGACAAACGAAACATATTACCGCGAAGATGGGAAACCGGAGGGTATTCCGTCAGAGTTGGCAGATGTAGTGATTCGGATTTTAGACATTTGCGGTTATCTCAATATCAACCTAGAGGCCGCAATAATCGAGAAGATGCGGTTTAACGAAAGCAGACCGTACAGGCACGGAGGGAAAAAACTATGACAGAATCTGAAAATAGGCAAAAAAGATATCGCGAAGCTTTTCGCAACGCTGTTGAACTTGAACAAAAAAACGAGGATTTGCGTGCCCTCTTAGACAAGGCAAGTCAAGCGTTGGACTGCTTTGTCGACTTGCGCGGGATGTCTGCGACAGAGCTGAAATCAGCTCACAACGGAATATGCATTCTACTGGAAAAAACCAAAATGCTTGCCGCTATAAAAGCCGGAGTGGGGAAGGGGGACTGAAAATGGCAAAAAAGCAAAAGCCGGCGTTAGTAATATCAGAAGCCCTCACACATAACAAAAACCTGCCCGAAACTTGCGGTGAATGTAGGTTTTGGGCAGAGTATAGTTGTATCTTGAAACCAACATTACGGTGCAAGCGTGATAAACTGTCGCGTGGTTGCCCGCTTTGCACGATAGAAGATTGAAAAGGAGAAAAATACATGGAAAACAAAATAATTTTAATGGATTCGCCAGAAGCCGCAACAGAAACAACGATAACCGCTTGGAAAAGTGCAAGCGGACACATTTATACGAACGAACACGTGGCAAGATATGAGGGTTGCACACATAGAAAGTGTGAATATTGCGGCGAACCTTGCTTAAAACGTTGGTCTGCCTGCGAATCTTGCCGAGCTAAAAGAAAAAAAGAAGCGTTTATGGCTTTGCCGGTTGTCGAATGGAACGGCAAAGACCCGATTTGCCTTTACAATTCAGATAAATACTTTTTTGGACATGATGACTTGGAGGATTATTGCGAACAAGAAGAAGTCGACGAAAAAGATTTAATGCTTGTTCTCTGCGAGCCAGTGGAATTAAGAACGCTAGACTATGATTTCTTTGAAGACTGCCTTGCGGACGAACAAGAATTGCCCGAAGAAATTCAAAAAGCAATAGATGAATTTAATGCTAAGATTGTAGCATATTCACTTGTGATTTCGTGGGTGCCGGCAAAAAAAAGAATTAAACTTTAAGGAGAAAAAATGAGCGAAACACCAAGAACTGACAACGCCGCTTTCGAGGCGAATTTTAGCGGCACCGTTTTTAAAGTCGTAGACGCTTATTTTGCGCGACAACTTGAAACAGAGCTTGCCACCGCGAAGGCAAAACTAAAGGAGCTAAGAAAAAAATGAGCAAGGAACAAAACAAATTTGGTCACCTTATTGATAAGGCGACCAAAACGCCGAGAACAGACGAACATCTGCGGTGGAAAAGAGAGAACGGTTATGTTGCGATAGTGAGCCAAGATTTTGCCCGCCAGCTTGAAATAGAACTTGCCGAGGCGCGGGCTGAGATTGAGCGGCTTAAAACAGAACTGAGAGAAATTTCTGATTCTTGCAGTAAATCAAATCTTGAGATTGACTGGTGCAAATGCTGCACTTCTCGTAAATGGTGTGAGGCGGGCACCGCGCTGGTTGATGCACTATTGGCGGCAGAAAGGGAAAATAAACGTTTGCTATACGCAATTATTCAGAGTCCGATGTTTGCTATGGCACATTAGTAACACTTAAAAAAATTGACAACGAGGCGATGAGGCTCGAAATTGCTCTCGCCGACGCGAAGGCAAAATTAAGAAAGCTAAGGAAAAAATGAGCAAAACACCAAAAAATAACAAATACGGAGAGAAAAAACAATGGCTTTAATCAAAACAATGAATAAAATTATCGGGCGCAAGCTTAATGAATGGCTTGAAAGTGTTACCGACAAGGCTTTATGCGATATTCTCAAAGAGAATATTGTTATTACCGGCGGTTGCTTTCCGAGTATGATTCAAAACGAAGCACCTAAGGATTTCGATTGCTATTTTAAGACCAAAGATGCAACGAAAAAAGTTGCAGAATATTACGTTAAACAGTGGAACGAATCACACAAAGATAAGCATAACAAGCAAGGTAGACCGTGTCAGGTGTTTGTGCTTGATGGCGCAGAACCATCAAAAGAACTGCTTGAATACTATCATATCAGCGCATTAAGTGAGTCGAAGTCTCGTATGATTGCTAACACGCCGCCCGAAAGATTGAAAATCATCTTCCCGTCTGATGGTGTAGTTGGCGACCCGCAAGAGGTCAGAGCAGGCGAAGAATTAGGCGATGTTTTGAATAATATTGCCGAAATTGACGAAACAAAAGCCGATGAAATAATTGAACAAGAAAAAAGAAAATACTTCCCCGTTTTTCTTTCTACCAACGCAATTACGCTTTCAGACGGTATTCAGATTGTTGTTAGATTTTATGGAGAGCCTGATAAAATCCACGAAACATACGATTTCCAGCACACGAAAGCATACTGGACGAGCGAGACTGGCACAATCATACCGAATGAGGTATATGACGCGGTTGTCAACAAAACGTTGATCTACACTGGCAGCAAATACCCTGTATGTTCAATCTTCCGTATGAGAAAGTTTATTGAAAGGGGCTGGAGAATAAACGCAGGGCAAATGCTTAAAATATGTATGCAGATATCGGAACTCGACTTGACGGACATTGATACTCTTGAAGACCAGCTAGTCGGCGTAGATTCACTCTACTTTATGAATCTGATTGAGCAATTCCGACGTATGAAAGAGAAAAACGCCGATTGGGATTTAACGCCACAGTATATCATTTCAGTGATAGACAAGATTTTTTAATGGAGGTGGAGTCAAAATGATAAAAAAGAAAATGAAAAACTTTCGATTGTCAGAAAACACAATCGGAAAACTAGAACAGCTGTGCAGACTGCACGGCATATCACAAACGGAAACCGTGGCGCGTGCAATTGATATGTTGTATGACGCTCACAAAAAAAAGGAGAACCAATAGATGAGAAAGCTTGAATTTGTTCCGGCAGAAAAATCGCAACTTAAGGCAAGGGTTATGATCAGTGGTGCGGCTGGGTCGGGTAAAACTATGGCCGCGCTGGAGTTAGCGAGCGCACTAGGCAGCAGGGTTGCGGTGATAGACACTGAAAACGGCTCCGCGGCTTTATACAGTGATAAGTATAAGTTTGAGATGCTTAACCTGCAACCTCCCTACCCGCCGGAGGACTTTGTACAGGCCATCAAGGTTGCAGAAAATAGCGGGTTCGACGTGATTGTAGTTGACGGAATCACTCCGGAGTGGTCGGGATCCGGGGGGTGCCTCGACTTACACACAAAACTTGGCGGGCGCTTTCAAGACTGGGCGAAGATAACGCCGCGTCATCGAAGTTTCATACAGAAGATACTGGAGTGCAGCACACACATCATATGCACTTGCAGAAGTAAACAAGGTTACGCGATGGACGAGCAGAGCAAGAAGGTTACAAAGATGGGAATGGCTCCGGAACAGCGCGACGGCTTGGACTACGAAATGACACTTGTTTTTAACATCATCAATCAGACGCATATTGCGGAAGCTACAAAAGACCGCACGGGGCTTTTCGACGGGAAACAGTTTCTAATATCGAAAAACACCGGCCTAGAAATTCTGGAGTGGTTAAACAGCGGCACGCCGGCCAAAAGCCCGGTGCCAACAATAACGGACGTAAGAAACCTGCTCATTAGCGCCGGAGTAAAGAGTATCCCCGACTTCAAGAAAGTTATGGTGCAGGTGCTAGGTGAGGAACATAACACGCTTGAGGAGTTGAACCAAGAGCAACTTTTAACACTGTATAAGGTAATGAAAAATGTGTGAAAAAATAAGCTTAATTGAAATTTCAGCAACGATAGAACGAATTTTAATGATGACAATTGAATCGGGCGGCGAAGTTACACCGGAGAGTTTCGACGAACTAAAGCTTTTCCGGGGGAAGTTGGAGCGAAAGGGCGAATCAATTGCGTTTGTCATTAAGGGTGTGATTGAGGGGCGCATAGATAGGCTGAAAGCTATGAAAGAACAAGTATGCACGAAGCTTAAAGCAGAGGAAAACGCACGCGACAGATTACGCACGTATCTCAAAGAAGCTATGGTAGCAACTGATACAAAAAAAATAAAAGGCGATTTGTATAGCATCACGTTACGAGATCCGAGTAAAATTATCGAAGTCATCGACGATAAGAAGACTCCGGCGAAATACATCACGGTTGAGACAATTCAAAAGATTGACTCACGGGCTATACTGGCAGACCTGAAAGCTGGTATCGACGTGCCGGGGTATAAACTTGCTGACGGCGATTATAGTATTATGATTAAATAAGCGAAATATGGGCAAGGTTAAATTAAAAAAGGAAAGGCCTTGTATAAATACCTTTTTTGAATTCTAACGCAACCTTGCCCTGTTTCCGTGTAAAAACAAAGGAGTTTATATGAATAAAATTATTGTTACAGGTGCGCTCGGAAGAGACGCAGAGCTTAAGAGCTTGCCGAGTGGGAAAAACGTGCTTGAATTCTCTATCGCCGTGAACAGTGGTTTCGGGGATAGTAAGAGAACTTACTGGTGGAGAGCAAAACTTTTCGGCGATAGAGCCGCGAAGCTTGCCGAACATTTTGTTAAGGGCACAAAACTGTTGATTGAAGGTGTGCCGGAATTGCGAGAATACGAAGCCAAAGACGGCGGGGGAAAAAAGATTAGCCCGGAGATATTTGTAACAGACTTTGAATTCATTGGCGGTCGCCAAGCCACACAAACAACCGAGAGTGGCTTTGACGAAGACATTCCGTTCTGATGAGTGAGACACAGATTAGCAAAGCAATCGCTGACTTCTTGCGTAAGAATTTCCCGCAAGTACGTTTCACCCGCTTGCAGTGCGGACTTGCAAAAGGTTGGCGGGGTGGGGTGATTAAGCTGTCGGAAGAAGGCTGGCCGGATTACATCGGTTATCTGCCGGACGGAAGATTCATTGGCATAGAAATAAAGGATCCGAACGGCACAACCGCCAAATCGCGAAAGGCGAAACAAGCCGCACGTGGAAGCGATATAATAGCTGCGGGCGGGGTGTATGTCGTCTTAACAAGCATCGAGGACGCGAGGGCGTTTTTTACAGAAGTGCTAAAAGTTGCCACTGATAAGATTTCTACTATATAGAGACTCATATCATCAAGCAACACATCTAAAAGTAAAATCGAGTGTTATCGCAACCCGGGCTTTCTACCAGAGAGCCCATTTTTTTTACTTTTTTTATCTGTGCAACTTCGCCCCTGTTGCGGTTTTTCGTGTGTTATAAAAAATAATATAAAAAATAATAAAAAAGGTGTTGACAAGTGTATATCAATTTGCTATACTTAAAATGTGAGCGAGGGAAATAAAAAACTCAAACACACATTAGCAGAAAAAAATAAGGGAGAACATTATGGAAAACGAATACAGAAACTATGAGACTGTTGCTTTAATTTTGATGGAAGAAGGATTGGACTATCACGACCCTGATTTGATTGAGGAAATCTGCGATCGCGCCGGCTTGTTAGAAGAGTACAAGTCTTCTGATGGCGAAACTTTTGAAAGTGTGTTGGATCGAGCTATTGAGATTCTCAAAGAAGGTCTCTAAGCAGTCCTATAAACTGGCCAATAAAATTAAAGGAGAGAAGTTATGAAAAAACGAGGTAGAAAAATGACAAAATTAGAAATGAAGAAAATAATAAAATCACGTGCTGGACTCAGCAATTATTCTTCAATTTCCAACATAAAATGGAAATGCGTGCAAGGAATTGGCGCAACCAAATGGAATTTCCTTGACGATATTATCACTTTTGACTATAAGGGCAGCAAATATCGCCTCGAAAGCAAATACACGGGCGAACATTCTGCCATTCAAGAACATAAATTGGTGATTATTGAATGAAACAAATCGTTAAACTGCCTAACATGCTATAAGCAAAATTAAAAACGAGGTGAAACGGAATGCCCAAAGGATTGAAGAAAAGAAACAAAAGAACAGCAGGCGTATTCGCCGCGGTAAGGTTTCTTGGAGCATTTCGGAAGTCGCCCGTAGGATTTTGGGAAGCATTGAAATGGGAAATTTCAGGTGAGTGCCAGGAGAGAGCTGCAATGCCTTTGAAGGCAGAAGCACAAGACTTCTACAATCTCGCAGGAGTCGCTGTTATTTTTGCCGCTTCGGATGTGAAACGCGTATTCAACGCTGATTGCTGGTCAGAGTTGAAAGACAATGGCGAACTGTTCGCTACTCGCAACATTAAGGGAAACCTTGATAAAACTGGCAGCGGAAAGCACGCCGAATGCTTTATCAAAAGCGGTGCGAAAGCGATTGCTATCGCTATTGATTACGCTAAAATTTCTAATGTTGATATTCTAAATAATATCAGCGGGTTTGCAGCAGACAACAATCTGCCTCTCATTGATTGCAACAAACAATCGGTGAAAAATCTTGTAAACACAAGGAGATTGACGATGAAATAGCACTATCGCCTACCGGTATAGCCGAAGGCGCATCGGAATCAAGCCGATGATAAACGAGAGGAATCTCCGGTTGGTTCACGTAAAGAACTGGGCAAGCACAGTCCTTAGGCGAAGAATCGCAGTGCAAGCGCAGGTGAAGAGCCTGATGGGCTGGTCAGATAGAACCAGAGCAAGTGAATTAGCCAAACACTAACCCGTAGTCGTAAAACGGATAAATCAAAAGGAGGGAGCAAGATGCGGGAGGATTACATTGTTTTTAAAGATATGGCGGTGTGTCGCTTTTGTGGCACGCTGCTCAGTAGAGACATTGAGTCTGTTCCAGCCTGCGAATGTGGGCAAAATAAAAAAAGAGGTAGAGAAATGAAAAAAATAGCAAGAGAAGTTTTAATGATGATTGACACACAATACGGCACTACGCCAAAGTGCGTCGAAATAATGACTGGAAATTCTGAGCAGGAAATTTTAGAGGCTGCTCAATCGAAATACGGGAAAGTTCATCTTTTCCCATGTAGACTCGATGCGACGATAGATGACGCAAACAAGCCACACGACAATAAAAAAATGCGTGGGTATGGAGGTTTTGGGATTTAGCAGAGTGACGGCAGGCTTCTGCCTGTCGGTAATGCGGATAGCCAACGGCTAGCGGTCACAATCCCGCATAATTTAAATCGAGGTAACGAAAAATGAGAATGAAAAAAATCGAAATAAAAAAAATGATACAAGCCCGTGCAGGGCTTTCAAACTATTCAGCAATTTCCAACATAAAATGGAAACTGTCGCGCGGCATTGGTGCGACCAAGTGGAATGCATTCTATGGCGCTAATTGCCTTGAGCAATAGCAACATGTGGGAATATCGGAAAATAAATTTATAAAGGAGTTTTTATGGATTTTTCAGAGTTGCAAAAACAGGCCTATGAAACTGCTTGTCTAAAAGGTTGGCACGACAAGCCGGTTAGATTCGGGGAAATGATAGCTTTAGTGCACTCGGAGCTGTCAGAAGCACTGGAAGAACACAGAGGAGGGCACAAAGCAAACGAAACATATTACCGCTCCGATGGGAAACCGGAGGGGATACCGTCGGAACTAGCAGACGTAGTAATTCGGCTTTTAGACATCTGCGGCTATCTCAATATCGACTTAGAGGCCGCAATCATTGAAAAAATGCGGTTTAACGAAAGTCGACCGTACAGACACGGAGGGAAAAAACTATGATAGAACTTGAGAAATTGCAAAACAGCTATCTCGAAGCGAAATTACAAAACAGCTATAGCGAGGCGTTGCGTAGTGCTGTTGAACTCGAACAAAAAAACGAAGATTTGCGTGCTCTCTTAGACAAAGCAAGTCAAGCTCTGGCTTGTTTCGTTGAGTTGCGCGGTATGCCTGCGTCGGAGCTGAAATCAGCTCACAACGGAATATGCATTCTACTGGAAAAAACCAAAATGCTTGCCGCTATAAAAGC
>LFRM01014618.1_pt1 | contig 11791 bp, 13 predicted proteins | sample 618341 | NCBI WGS metagenome assembly LFRM01 (sample SAMN03654438, study PRJNA283298) | anaerobic digester metagenome | isolation source: pool of bioreactors CSTR01a, CSTR02a, and CSTR03a thermophilic anaerobic... | place: Denmark: Kgs. Lyngby | collected 2014-05-21
AGGCAAGTTATAGTTATAGCTAATAAAAAAAGTTTATAATAATGAACGAAATCAAAAAGAGTCAAAGAAGTTATTTGGCTCTTTTAAAATAGTTTAAGTCATGTGATATAATGCGATTGGACAATTACTTAGAAAAGAGTGATTTAATGACGACAAGTTTAAAATGTTTGCTATGCGATTTTGACACTAAAATATTTTACAAAGAAAAAAATAGAGAATTTTATAAATGCGATAATTGTTTTTCAATAATGCTAAATCCAATAAATTATATAAGTAACAAAGATGAAAAAGAAAGATATGAAACTCATAACAACGATGTAGATGATATTAGATATCAAAATTTTGTTTCGCCAATTGTCAAAAGCGTTAAAAAAGATTATAAACCTTCACATATAGGTTTAGACTTTGGTGCAGGGACAGGTCCTGTTATAACTAGCCATCTAGAAAAAGAAGGTTATAAATTAAATTTATATGATCCTTATTTTCATAATTACCCAAAAAACTTAAATAAAAAGTATGACTTTATTGTGTGTTGTGAGGTTATAGAGCATTTCTATAACCCCTTTGAAGAATTTAAACTAATGTCAGAAATACTTAATTCTAATGGACGCTTATACTGTATGACAAGTTTATACGATGAATCAATTGATTTTGAAGATTGGTACTACAAAAATGATGAAACACATGTTTTCTTTTATCACAAAAAAGCATTAGAATGGATCTGCGCAAAATTTGAATTTGCAAAGGTCAAGATTAGTGATAGATTAATAATTTTTTCTAAATAGAAGTTGATATAAATTTATAACATTGCTTAAGTTGAAATTATATTTCAACTTTTATTTTGTCTTTAAATTGCATTTTCTAATCGATGATAGTATAATTAGTTAGTCGACTAACTAAAGGAGGTTTTTATGGAGAAGATACTTAATAAGCAAGTTCGTATTCTCATGCGTAAGCATCAAAACATTGTACAAAATTATCTTAGTAAACTAGGACTTTACATGGGACAGCCGCGTTTACTTTTTTACTTAGAAGAAGCTCCAGGAATTAGTCAAAGAGAATTATCAGAAATGCTTGATATAACTAAAGAGGCAACCTCGGTTTCGATAAGACGGTTAGAAAAAAGTGGTTTTATTGAAAGAAAAGCTTGTACAAAAGATAGAAGAATGAACTTATTAAACTTAACCAGTCAAGGTTATGATGTTGTTAAAAACTTAAGACTGAATTTTGATGAAATCAACAGTCTTATGTTTGTTGATTTAAATGATAATGATAAAAAAGAATTACAAAGGATTATATCCATTATGAATGAAAGTTTAGAAAAGAGGCTTAGAGATGAAGAAGCTATATAAATATTTCCACCCAGAATTAATGATTTCTATCATTGGTATTTTGTTTGTTGGGGGTTCAGCCTTTATTGAACTTTATCAAATTCGGTTAATGGCCGAAATTATAGATGTTGGGATTGCTAATGCTGACTTTTCTATTATTTTAAACGTAGGCCTCAAGATGGTTGGACTAGCCCTGTTAGGATTAGCTTTTGGAATTATTGGACTAATCTTTCCATCCCAAGCTTCAAATAATTTTGCATTAAGACTAAGGGAAGAAGTTTTTTCAAAAATCCAAACATATTCAATTAAAAATATGAGTGAATTTCAGACTTCCTCACTTGTAACGCGGCTAACAAATGATATTAACTTTTTACAAAGAGTTGTGATGATGTCCTTGCGAATGTTAGTAAGAGCTCCAGTTTTTCTTGTAAGCACAGTTTTTTTAACTTATCTTACAAGTCCTCAGCTATCGTTAGTTATGTTTGCAGCCGTCATGGCACTTAGTTTAGTTTTTTTCTTTGTAGTAAAGCAGGGATTTCCTCGTTTTATGAAACTCCAAGAACAAATAGACAAAATGAACCGGAAGATTCAAGAATCCTTAATGAATATTCGGGTTATAAAGTCGTTTGTTCGTGAAGAAGATGAAAACGACGCTTTTAAAAAGGAAAATGAAGATTTATATAAGGCTAGTGTGCATGCTAATATTTTAATGACAATTATGAATCCTGCTTTAATGGCGGCAATTAATTTGGCAACAATTATTGTTGTTTACTTATCAGGTTATTTAATTGTCGACTTAGGTTTAATTCAGATTGGCGACTTACTTGTTTTTGTTAACTATTTGCGCTTTACGATGTTTTCAATGTTAATGATTACTTATGTATTAATGATGTTGTCTCGTTCAAAGGCTTCATTAGTAAGAATCAATGAAGTTTTAGATACTGATGCAGATATAACTTCTAAGGATAGTGCAAAACTGGTTGAAAATGGAAAAGGCCACATTGTTTTTGAGGATGTATCTTTTCAATATTTTAAAGAAGCAGAGTGTGTTTTATCTGATATTAACTTTGAAGTTAAGCCTGGGGAACATATAGGTATTATTGGTTCAACCGGTAGTGGTAAATCTACTTTGATTCACCTACTAGCACGCTTAATCGATGTTAGTAAAGGTAGAATATTATTAGATGGTGTAGACATTCGTGATATTGATTTAAAGCATTTAAGATCCCAGTTTGGTTTTGTACCTCAGCATAATGTCCTCTTTAGTGGGACTGTTGCAGAAAATCTAAAATTAGGTAATAAATCAGCATCATCAAAAGATCTTGAAAAAGCCACTAAAGCCGCGGACATTTATAATTACCTTATAGATGAACCAGATCAGTTTGATTCAATTGTTCAACAAGGTGGTTCAAACTTCTCAGGAGGGCAAAAACAGCGATTAGCGATTGCGCGAGCTTTAGTTATTAATCCTAAAATTTTAGTTTTAGATGATTCAACTTCGGCACTTGACGCCGCAACAGAGGCGCGGGTTAAAGAATCGCTAAAGACAATGTATTCTGATATCACAATGATAAATGTAGCACAAAAAATAAGTTCAATTATTGATAGCGATAAAATTCTCGTTATTGATCAAGGAAAAATAGTCGGTCAAGGAACTCATGACCAATTGCTTAAAAACTGTCATGTTTATCAAGAGATTTATGATAGTCAAATGGAAAAAGGAGGGCTAGAATGAGACCAACAGTAAGATCTGGATCAAGACCTAGAGATCAAAAAGGAACCTTAATGCGTTTAATTTCCTATTTAGGCGAATCAAAAACCTTATTATTCTTTGTAGTTTTAGCTTCAATAGCATCAACTTTAGCAGGCCTGTATGGGGCATATTCAATTTCCCCTTTAATTACTACTATTGAGCATGGCATAAAGGGGATTCTAAGTCGTGAGGCTATGTTTAGTGAACTTTTTGCAAGGTTATCATTTCTTGCAGTTATATTTGTTTTAGAAGTTTTGACAACACTTTTTTCTGAAAGAACAATGGTTAAAATATCACAAAGAACAGTAAGAAAACTTAGAGCAGATATGTTTGATAATATGTTAAAAATGGAAGTAGGCTACCATGACACAAATACCCATGGTGATCTGATGAGTCGTTTCACAAATGATATTGACTTGGTTGGTGAAGGGCTAAATACAGCCGCTGCTTCTATTATTATTAATATCTTTACTCTAGCAGGAACAATAGTTGTTATGTTTTATTTAAGTCCGACTCTATCGCTAGTGACAATAACTTTACTACCACTACTTTCATTAATGGCCCGCTGGATTGTTAAGCGCAGTCGAATTTACTCAAGACGTCAACAACGATCTTTAGGTAAACTTAACGGTTATATTGAAGAAGCAATGGAAGGACAAATGGTTATGCAGTTATTTAACCATGAAGAAGATGCTACTGAAGAGTTCAACAATTTAAATCAAGATTATCGTAAAAACTCACAAAAAGCTCAAATTACTTCAATTATGATGTTTCCACTAATGCAAAATATGAATACAATCAATTATGCAATTATTGGCATTGTCGGTGGTTTTTTGGCAATTAACTATGGTATGAGTATTGGTGATTTAGGTGCTTATGTTAATATGACTCGAACTCAAGGGCGACCAATCAACCAAATTTCTAATCAATTTACTGCCTTACAGTCTGCCCTAGCTTCAGCTGAGCGAATTTTTGAATTGATTGACTGGAAATTAGAAGAAATTAATGAAGATGATTTAATTTTAGACAGTGTGATTGGTGATGTTAAATTTAATAACGTTACATTCTCATATGTAAAAGGTCAAATAGTTTTAAATGATATTTCATTGTATGCAAAACCTGGTCAAAAAATTGCCATAGTTGGGTCAACGGGTGCTGGTAAAACAACGATCACCAACTTAATATCACGATTCTATGAAATAGACAAAGGCGAAATCCTAGTTGATGATATTGACATTAAGACTATTAATCGACTTAATTTACGTAGCCATATCGCAATGGTTTTACAAGACACTAACTTGTTTACAGGGACTATTATGGAAAACATTCGTTATGGTAACCTTAATGCAACTGACGAAGAGTGCGTTGAAGCTGCAAAACTCTCTAATGCCCACTATTTTATTAGTCACTTAAAACATGGTTATGATACACATATAAGTGGGGTTGGAGACGATTTATCAGAAGGCCAAAAGCAACTTCTAAACATCGCCAGAGCTGCAGTTGCAAACCCTAGTATCCTTATATTAGATGAAGCTACATCCTCTATCGATACGCGAACTGAACGCCTGGTTGAAGCTGGTATGGACTCAATTATGGAAGGTCGAACAACCTTTGTTATTGCCCATCGATTATCAACAGTTAGAAATGCTGACGCAATCATAGTCTTAGAACACGGAGAAATTATTGAAAGAGGAAGTCATGATGCTTTACTAGAGATGAATGGACGCTATGCATCTTTATATCATGGACAATCAGAATTAAGTTAAGATCAATTAAATGAATAGAACACAAATTAATAATTAAAAGAGAGAAGGAATATTGTTATGGGATTTATATTTGATTTAGACGGAACGTTATTAGATTCTTTAGAAGACTTAAAAAATAGTCTTAATGCTGTATTAAAGAGGCATGGTCTTAAAGAACATTCAAGTAGTGATTATAAAAATTTTGTAGGAAATGGAATGCAGGTCTTAGTTGAAAGAGCGATACCCAAAGATTATCCAAAAGCTGATGAAGTATTGTCAGAAGTACTTGTAGAATATGGTGAGCGTTATTATGAAGAATCAAGACCTTATGCGGGAATTTTACCAATGCTAAAGACACTTAACGAAAAAAATATACCTATTTCAATCTGCACAAATAAGAAGCAAGAATATACAGATGAAATAATTAAACGCTTTTTTAGTGATATTGAGTTTGTAAAGGTGGTAGGTGATCAATTTGACGGATTACATAAACCAAATCCTCATTACCCACTAATTATAGCTAAAGAGATGGAAGTAGAAACGACTGATATTTACTTTGTTGGCGATAGCGATGTAGATATGCAAACTTCGATCAATGCAGAAATGAAGGGCGTCGGTGTTTCATGGGGTTTTAGAACGGTAGAAGAGTTAAAAAATTCTGGGGCAATTACGATAATATATAAGCCAGAAGATATTTATAAGTTAATATAAATATTATAATTAGCATTAAAAAACCGTAAGTTTTGTCTGTAATAAGTCAAATCTTACGGTTTTATCATGTTGATTAATTGGTTTCTGTAGTTATGTTTTTATCGACGATTTTTTTTATTGCACCACCTATAATTAAGACTCCGATAACTGCTCCGGTACCATAAATAATTTTATTAGTTATGCCTCCTCTAGCTTTACGTTTTTGAAATTTGCCTTTTAACTCTAAAGTACGGTTGTCGGTAAGTTTTCCAACAGTTTCTTTTGCAGAACCAAATACTGTGTCTTTGACGTCTTCGATTTCATGCACAACATCACCCGCAACTCCCCGTGCTTTTCCTAAGCCTTTTTGAAGTTTGCCCTTTAACTCTAATCCTTCATTATTGGTTAGTTTTCCAGCCATTTCTTTTACTTCGCCAACTACCTTATCAGTAATTTCATTAAATTTATTCGCGATTTCATACTTCCTCCTTTTTTGTAGTTATATTGTACTTATATTATACTCTATGTCACGATTTCTTTATTGTTTAATAATCAAAGATAAAATCAATCGCTAGAAAATATAAAAAAAGACTCAATCTTTGAAAATAAATTGAGTCTTGAATGTAATATATCAACTACTAGTAGAACTAATAATTAAGTGATCTTTAGTTTTGATTCAAAAGTAGGTGTATTGACGATAGTATCAATGACTGGGCATGTACGTTCAATAAATTGGATGAAATCTTCAAGTTTGGCCTCATCTTCTTCTGATTCAAAATAATAGTTTGTGACTATATGTGAGAATCCAATTTTAGCGTCTTTATCTTTACCCATAAAACCGTCAGGATTTAGTGTGCCTTCAACTTCGATTTTCATATTTGCAATATTGACATTGTGCGCCTTTGCAAAACTTCTGGCAACTATACCCTTACAAGCTCCAATTGCATTTAATAAGCATTCAACCGGATTCATGCCTTCGTTATTACCACCTAAATATTTAGGTTCATCAAGAATTATTTCAAAATTGCTTGACTTACAACTCATAGTCAAGCCATCTTTAGCTTCTACTACAGCTTTAAACTTTGTGTCTGCCATTATAAAACCTCCTCTATTATATTTTAACATAAATTATTTATTACAGAGAAATCACTATCCAATAATTAAACAACTAAAACCATTAAATTACTTTCTTAAGGTCGCTTTTTGCAGCTCCTTCTATTACTTTACCGTCATAGCTAAATCTTGATCCATGACATGGACAATCAAAACTTTTATCAGCATTATTGTACTCTAACTCACAGCCTAGATGAGTACATGTGCTATCAGATAAATATAAGTTTCCTGCTATATCTTTATAAGCAGCGACTCTTTTATTATTGAACTTTACGATTCCACCGTCATCGTTTTTAATATCATCTAAGCTAATTTCATCTAACAAAATTTTTCCTTTTATAAGTTCTTTTGCGACATTCAAGTTAGTCTCAACAAAACTCTTAATGTTGTCTTTTATTTCGCCTCTAGAAGGATTAAAAATTTTCTTGTACTTTGATTCCTTATTTAAGATTAAATCCGTTAACAGCAGACTTGCGAAACTGCCATTGCTCATACCCCATTTATTAAAACCAGTAGCCACAAATATTTTTTCATCTTTAGAAGTTAAACTTCCGATATAAGGAATTAAGTCAAGAGATTTATAGTCTTGTGCCGACCATCGATAATCGGGGTTTCCAACGTTAAAGTACTTTTTCGCAAAATCAGTAATTTTATTATATCCCTCTTTTTGTGAATTTGACTGACCGACTTTATGACCTTGACCACCTACTATTAAAAAGTCAATATTATCTGTTTTAGAAAATCTAAAAGTGTATGGAGAATCTGAGTTAGAAATAGCCATTATATCTTCCACCTTATCCGGATCGACTTTAAAAGCTAGTAAGTATGATCTATGGGCTTCTAATCTAGTGTAGTAAAATCCGCCTGATTAATAGAAGGGGTAAGCTGTCGCTACAACTAATTTTTGACATTTAATTTTGTAGTTATCTTTAGTGGTAACTTCGATAAAGTTGTCATTCTTTTTGACCAAGGTTGCCTCTGTGTCTTTAAAAACAGAGACCTGGTTCTTTAATAAAACCTTTAGCATGCTATCTAGATATTTGACTGGATTTAGTTCAAGCTGGTTATCTACATTTAAGCCGCCAAAAATTTTAATACCATTTAAAAACTTAGTTAAGATTTTATAAGGAATTTCTAATTGCTTATAAGCATCAACTTCCTTCTCGATTTCTTCAAAATCTTTCTCGCTTTCCGCATATACAATGGCAGCTGTTTCTTTAAAATCACATTCAATATTATGTTTACTGATTAGATGTCGCACATATTTCAATCCTTCTTGCTGTGCACTGTAAAAAAGTTTCGCGGTGGACAATCCGTAATTTTCAATAATTTTATGGTACACCAAGCCATGTTGAAAAGTAAATTTTGCAGTCGTGTTACCACTTGCTAAATTTAGTGGTAAGCTTTTATCTATAAGCACGACTTTTAAACCAGACTCCATTAATCTATATGCAGTAGTTATCCCAGTAATCCCTGCACCTACTACACAAACATCACATTCTAAGTTTTCATTTAATTTTACTAGCTTAGTAGAAATTCCATCTTTAAGCCAAAGTGATAACCTATCACCAAAAAAAATATTATTTTTGTCCATAAAATTGCCTTCTTTTGTTGCGGACAACAATTACTTGTATCTAATCTATATTATCTTTATTATATGCAAAGATTCCACAATCTACAAGAATACAATCGAAAATATTTATTGGTTGGTTACATTTATTTATCAAATAAAAAATGTTGTAAAATGTCAAAAAGGTGATATCATGTAATTATAGAAAACCTACCTAACATTATATTTACAAGCTAAGTCTGATCAGTCTGATAATTTTAATGGATTGAATTTAGCTACTACTATTTAATGATATGATTTTTATGGTACAAAAAAATAAAAAAAATGATAGGAGGGAGGTTCCATTTTTAAAATTGAATCTTTATCACAAGCCTGGTATTTAAATTAAGATTATATATTATCGTAGTTTTTGGTTTTTAACCATAGAAAAGGAGAAACAAACGGTAAAAAAAGAAATGGATGTTTTACAGGAAATTAAGAAGGAACATGATGAGTTTAGAACATTGATAAAGAAAATAGAGGATGCAAAAGGAAGTCAAAAGAAAGAATTATTTGAAGAACTTTATGCCAAACTAATAGGCCATCATGAATCAGAAGAGCATGTTTTATTTACAGATGTAAAAAGGAAGTCGGATGAAAAGGGTAAAGATGTTGTTATGGAAATGATTGAAGAGCACAGTTTAGCTGCGTATCAATTTAGTGTTATTCAAAAAACCGCAATCGACAACGAAACATGGGATGCAAAATTTAGCGTTTTAAAAGAAGTTTTGACCCATCATATGGATGAAGAAGAATCAGAACTTTTTAAACAGGCAAAAAAAGTTTTAGATAAAGAAGAATAAATTGATAAATATAATGACTTTGAAGCAACTATGGAAAAGTACCGCAAGATACAAGAAGAAAAACTAAATAGTTAGTATTAAGAAAGATTAGAATCGCGCAAGAATGCACAATAAGGAGATTAGGTTATGACAAAAAGATTAAAGGGTGCACTAATTGGTGGTGTACTACTTGGTATCGTATGTGTTATAGGCGCCTACATTCGTTCTGGGGGCAGTGCTGACCCAAACTTTGTTTTTTCACTTTGGTATAACCGAGTTGTAATGGGATTAGTCATAGGAGCTCCATGGCCATCTATAAGTAGGCAAAATGCGATTTTGCGTGGAGCAATTTTAGGGCTTTTAGTCTCTTTTGCGTTTTACAGCTCAACAGGTTATGCAGATCCAATTAGTTTTGTTGCTGGGGTCGTATATGGTATCATTATTGATGTGTGGTTAAGTAAAGAAAAATTTTAAAAATTAATTGAGTTATAGTTTTATGATAGTACTATTTAAAAACGTTGTTCATGTATCATTATATTGAGTAAAATTGTATAATAAGATTCTAGGAAATCTCCTTGGTTATGCTTCTAATAGCCATGGAAATTTCCTTTTTAATAAGTAACTTTAAGGATGGTTATTGATTTGATAATAATAATCTAATCCACAATCACTATTTTGTATGTAAAAACCACAAGTATATGTATGTGTTTGCTGACTCAACCTAAACAACGATTGAAAGTTGTTTAAATTCTAAATTCACATACGATCACTGTGGTTTTTTAATTGATTAAATTGGTTATTAAAATGTTTGTCTAAAATTAAATGACTTTATGCGGATTCATTAAGTTAAACTCGTCAAAAACTGCTTTTATTTTTCGCATATAAGCTATATAGGTCGGGTGCATAAAGGTTAAGAAGTGTTCTTTTTTAATTAGCCCAATTCCATGTTCTGCAGAAGGAAGCCCTCCATAATCCTTAATCCTTTTATAAAGTTTATCCAAGATTTCATTTTTAATTATTTGCCAATGTGCATCTGTCTTATCTTCTCCACGGATTATACATGTGTGAAGATTTCCATCACCTGCATGGCCAAAGCTCATAAGTTTTGTGTTGTATTCTAATTCTAATTCTTTTGTATACTCATAAATACTTGAAATATAATTAATTGGTACTGTTTCATCCATCGTTACTTGTTCAGAATAATTAACTACCGCTTTAAGTAGTCCATCTCTTAAACTCCAAACATCTTTGCTAAGTTTATTTGTATTTAAAGCTAAAAAATCAACGCTATTATTTTCTAGTACAAGACTTTCTAAAATGGTGGCACGTTCATCAATTTGTGGGCCATCAAGTGTAATTAGTAAAAATGCATTACCTATTTTACTCGGGAAGTTTATTCCAGTATCTTTTACTGCTAAAGTAAGCATTTCTTTTTCAAAAAACTCAATTGCAGTAGGATCGATATGTTTTTGGATTATTTTTGGTACAACTTTTGTAGCTTCATCTAAGTTATCAAATGCAACAATATATGATTTTACTTCTTTAGGTAAAGGTAAAATCCTTAACTTTATTAGTGTTGTAATACCTAGGGTTCCTTCAGAACCGATAAATAGATCTTTTATATCATAGCCAGAACTATCCTTTACATTTAATGACCCTAAATTTAAGACTTCGCCATTAGCCAAGACAACTTGAAGCTGTTTAATGTAATCACGAGTAACTCCATATTTAACTGCTCTCATTCCACCCGCATTAGTAGCGACATTACCGCCAATTGTAGAATTTTTAGAACCTGGATCAGGTGGATAGAAAAAGTTTTTTGACTCAAGATATTTTTGAACAGTTTGCAGTTGAACGCCAGGCTCAACGGTTAAAGTCATTGTTTCCTTGTCTAGAGATATAATCTTGTTCATCATCGTAAAATCTAAAAGGATTTCGTTTCCTAACGGAAGGGTTGCACCGGCAAGTCCGGTACGTGTGCCAAGTGGTATCATAGGTATCTTGTTTAAAAAGGCATATTTCGCAATTTCAACAACTTCTTCATGTGTTTACAAAAATTAGGGCATGGGCAGGATTGCCCTTTCCTAAGTAGTCATCACTTAAATATTCATGTGGGATTTGGTCTTTGATAAACAGCCTTTCGCTATCGATAATTATATCTTTTAATTTCATAGTATCATTCCTTTGAATTAATTTTACCATTGATACAAATTATATGTAACAATAATACAACGTTAAAATTAATTTTAGCTAAAGACTACTTATCCTTATTAAGTTTCATTTATTCCGAACGTGCTTTATGCTATTATAGTTTTATTGATAAAGGGTAGTCAACTAAGTTTGACTTTACAAACAATATTAAAATAATCAGAGGGAAAGTGGTAGTCATGCTTGGAACAATCGTAAATAGTCTATCTATAATTTTCGGTGGCATTATTGGCCTAACGTTAAAAAAGGGCTTAAATGCAAATTATAAAAACACAATTATGGATGGAGTATCATTGACGGTGATTATTATCGGAATAATGAGCGCAATTAAAACGAAAAATGCTGTCTTACTAGTATTAAGCGTAGTTATTGGTGGGCTTATTGGCGAAAGAGTATCGATTGAAAAAAAATTAGATAATCTAGGTGACATCCTTGAATCTAAAATTAAAACTCAAAATAGTGGTTTTTCAAAAGGTTTTGTTGCTTCAACACTGGTTTTTTGCGTAGGGGCGATGGCAATTGTTGGAAGTCTTGAGGCTGGGATCCACCAAAGTTATGAA
>LFRM01024978.1_pt1 | contig 11789 bp, 12 predicted proteins | sample 618341 | NCBI WGS metagenome assembly LFRM01 (sample SAMN03654438, study PRJNA283298) | anaerobic digester metagenome | isolation source: pool of bioreactors CSTR01a, CSTR02a, and CSTR03a thermophilic anaerobic... | place: Denmark: Kgs. Lyngby | collected 2014-05-21
AATCCGTTTAATTAGTCTTTTAACTGTTTATAAACAAAATTTCAATTAATACTGGGATTAGAATCATCTTTAGAGTATAATACTAGTGTATATACAAATAGTGTACATATTTTTTAGTGAGTTGATTGCAAAGTTATGAAAATTGCTATTTAAAATAGCTCACAAAAATGATTATTATGTAACTTTTGTTTTGATGCTTTGCCGTAGAAACTTATGTATATGTGTTTCTACTTTATTATGACTAAATGGAAAGAAAGGAGATGTATGGTTTGTGACTTACTATTCATAAGCTCATACAACTTATTATGTTTAAACAAAAACCATTAAGATTATTTGCAGCATATTTCTTTTTTAATAATGTAATGACTGCGATTGCCAGTGTTCAAAGAATTCCATATTTAAATTATTTGGGTTATGACGCCCGACAACGTTCACTTATTCTATCGGCACTTGCACTTTTAAGCATAATTGGCCAAATTTTAATCGGTTTCATTAGTGATAAATATCGAACAGTTAAAAAAATATCTTTGATTATAATTGTTTTATGGTCAATTTCTAGCTTTTTTCTATATAATTACAATGAACAACTGTTTTTATACCACTTTATATTTTTAGTGCTTGCGGGCAGTCTTCAAAATATTCAAGTTGATCTAAACGATAGTTGGGCAATGCAAAGTGGTAGTGAAATTAGAGACAAGTTTAGTTTGATTAAAGGCTTTCAATCTTTCGGATTTGTTAGTGGTACGATTTTAACTTCTATTTTAATAACAAGTTTTGGATATAGTTCTTTATCTATAATTATATTGTTGTTTGGAATAGTTTTGTTAAGTGTTGCGCTATTTATCGATGATCGCAAAAGCATTGGTGTTCAAAATAAAATCAAAATTAGAGATGTTGGAATCTTACTACAATCTAAAACTTATATTTTAGCTTTACTAATGTTTATGTGCTTGTTTACGATTACTCAAATTCATGCTATCGCTATTGCAGAAAAAATTCTTTACTTAGGTGGTAATGAAGTTCACATTGCAATGCGTGTTGTAATTGCGGTTGGTTTAGAAGCTGTTGCTTATTTATTTTGTGACCGGCTATATAAAACCTTGGGCCCCTTCAAACTTTTGTTTATTTCCGCAATTGGCTACATTTTAATGTATTCACTCTTTATTTTTGCTTATACACCTTGGATGATGGTCGCTTTCGCTGGTTTACAAATGTTTTGTGTGCCACCATTTATTGTTTCAATGAAGCATTTAGTGTTTGACTTATCTCCAAGCCAACTTAAAACTACTGGACAATTATTTGTAACTGCAACTATGGTTGGCATATCAGGTACACTAACACCTATCATGCTGGGTTATTTGACATATAATTATTCAGTGAATCATGGTCTGGCTTCTGCTATTTTCTTTGCATTGCTGGCTATTGTTATGATTTTTGTTGTAAAAACACAAATAGAAAAAGAGAAAGAGCTGTCTGTAAATGCTAAATAAGAAAAATATTACGATTAATTTCAGTTTATTATACTTTATACATTATTTAACATCCGCACTAATTATGGGGCAAAGAATGACTTTTTTAATAAGAACCTCTTACACTATTCAACAGCGATCATTAATGTTTGCTGCAATTCCTTTAGTTAGTATTGCCTTACAATTTTTCATTGGATATGTCAGTGATAAATATAAAACAATAAAAAAAATCTATGTGGCTGTTTTAGTAATATCAGCTATTTCTGCATATTTATTTTATAGTGTTCAAGTCCAAATGTTTGTCTTTCACTTAGCAATCACAATTCTTTCAAATTCAGTAATTGGCTCACTAATGGATTTAAGCGATGTGTGGGTTTTAGAATCAGATGGACCATCAAAAGACAACTACAGTTTTATTAGAGCCTTTGGTTCTGCTGGTTGGTCACTAGGAAGCTTTCTAGTTGCCCAAATAGTTATTATGTTTGGATATCAAGGTTTGGCTAACGCATCACTTTTGGCAAATATTTTAGTTTTGGGAGTTGTTGCAACAATCAGAGATGATAAATCAGAATCTTTGATCGAAGGTAAAATAGATGCAATAAAATTAGACGATGTAAAAGCTATTTTTAAAAACAGAGCCTACTTGTTAGCAATAGGTTTAATGTTTTCACTAAACTTTGCCGGCTCTACAGCTAATTACATGCTTGTCGACAAAATGTTACTTTTAGGAGGTGACGAATGGCACGTAGGTATGCGTTTAATGATTCAAGCTGGAATTGAAATTCCAATTCTCTTAATTGGAGGTAAAATATATAAAAAACTTGGTAGTTTAAAGATGATTTTTATAGCTTCAATTGCCTATTCAATTCAGTTTATGGGATATTACTTGGCCACTAGCAATAGTACTATCTTTATGGTAACAGCCATCCAAGGAATATCTTTACCGTTTTTTGTTGTATCAATTAAGTATTTGCTTTTGGAGCTATCACCAGCTCATTTAAAAACTACTGGTCAAATGGTTGGACCGGCAATCATTAATGGTATTCAAGGTGTTTTACACCCTTTAATAAGCGCATTTTTAGTTGGTATGTTTTCTATAGATGCACCATTTCTATTTGCTTTTGGATTTACCTTAATTGCAATATTACTTTGTATACCACTTTTAAAAGAATACACAAAATTTAGAAATAAAAATGATTTATTAATTATAGAAAGTTAGAGGAGAAATTATGAAACTTGGTTATTCACAAAAAATTATAACGCCACCGTTAAATACGGAACTAGTAGGATTTACACCATCAAGACTGGCAACTAGTGTTGAAAAAGATCTTAGAGTTAAAGTCTTAACAATTGTTAATGACAACAAATACTATGGCTGGCTTGTAACAGATATGTTGGGTTTAGACTTATTTTTTAAAGATACGGTGCTAGAAAAATTGGCAAATAAAAACCAGCAATATGCTGACTTACAAATATTTACTACCCACACTCATTCAGGACCTACTTGCTTAAACAAAGAACAATACTTTGATAAAAAAACAGATAGTAAAATGAAAGCATATTTTGACTATCTTGTGGAGCAATCTGTTGAAGCACTAAGTGAAAGTTTGCAAATAGCAGAAGACTTCACTTATAGATTAAACATAGGCACAATGAAAAATTTCCAGACAAACCGTCAAGATCCTGATAAATTTTCTGACAAAGAAATGTTGGTAATAGAAATTAGTTTTAAAGCTAAAGAGCCAATTTTGATTTATTCTTTTGGTGGTCATCCAACAATTTTAAATACTCAAAGCTCTGCTATTTCTCCAGATTATGTAGGCGAAGTTAGCAAACTTTTAGCAGATAAATATCATTTCAATATATTTTTCAATGCACCTTGTGGTGACATGAGTACTAGATTTACTAGAAAAGGCTCAGATATAAATGAGTTGAAAAGATTAGCAAAAATTGCAGCAGATCAAGTTTTAGAATTAAGTAATAATTTAAACAAAAGGAAAACTTTGAATAAATATGCAGTGAAAAGAATTACTTATCCACTTAAATACAAAAAATTTGACTCAATACAACAAGCAGAAATTAAGTATCAAATCGCTTTAAAAAAATATGAAAACGCAAAAACTGATAATTTAGACTCAAAAGCTTTACGTGTTTTACAATCAGTAGCTGAAGGAAATTTAATAAATCTTATGAAAAGTAAAAAAGCTATTGATGGTATTGAAAAAATTGTTAACATTAGTATAATAACAGTTGATGATTTCCAAATAATAAATTTACCTAGTGAAATCTTTTCAAGTTTAGTTCAACCTTTAAAAGCGGACAAAAAAACTTGGGTTATTTCTCTTTCAGATCAATATTCGACTTATTTCTGTGACATCGATGCATACAAAAATCAGTCATATGAAGCTATATCAAGCCTTTTTGAAAAGGGCGAAGCTGAAAAAATGATTGAGTTTGTTTCTTTAAACAAATAATTATATATAATTATAGTTAAAATACGCTAAAACATTTGTTTTAGCGTATTTTTTTATGGTTATTTAATTATTAATTTTAAGGATATTATTCAAAACTTTAGCATCTGCAAAAAACTGTTCTATACTATCATCTTTTACAAACTCAAGTAAGTAATATCTCAATACCTTTTGATTAGCATATTTGTTTATAGTCTCTATGTATTTAATCCAATCTTCACTACCCTCGGCTAGTGGAAGACGTTCAATGTTATGCCAGTTAAACACGTGGACATTGCTTATGTACTTAGCAATAGCTTCAATGTTTTCTAGTCTTGATTCAACTGCTAAACCCACAGCTGGTTGCCAATAAATATTCACATTGTCTCTATTAACTGTTTTCAATAAATTTAGGGCACTAGCTACTGTGTCGGTTAGAGTTTTACCGTGATATTCAAAACTAATATTTATATCAACCATACTGGCTAAATCAGCGATTCTTTGACTATCTGCTACAACGCTATTAACATATTGCTCATCAGCGTCTAAAGAACCTTTTCGACCTGCCCAAACTCTAATCTCTTTAGCACCAAGTATTTTTGCTGTTTTTAAAATATTTTCAAAACTGTGCTCATTTTCAATTCCAACACGATAATATGAACCATATGATGATACTTCAAGTCCAGCATCACTAGTTAATTTAGCAACTTCTTTGGCTCTGTCTAAATTATTTGGTAGAACATGAACATCAGATCCCCACTCAATTGCATCAAGTTTTGCTTCCTTAACTTTTTCTATTAATTGCTCACACGTTAAATTTCTAAAAGTTATTGAGCAAATTCCTGCTTTTACCATTTATGCCATCCTTTCAAATTCATCTTTACTAACTTCAAAATGTAGCTTTTCGCCTTTTAAAAATAACTTGAATTCATTTAACATCAAATTACCCATTCTAGCAACTTCCCCACCCTCACTACCAGCAATGTGTGGTGTTAAAAAAATATTTTTCATTTCATATAGTGGTGAATCAACACTTGGTGGCTCTGGATAAACAACATCCAAAAACGCTGTTATATCTATCCTTTCTTTTAATGCTTCTATCATTTGTGGTTCATTAACAACAGCTCCACGAGCTGTATTAATAAAAGTAGTATTAGGTTTCATTGATAAAAAGTGTTTTTTATTAATCATTCCTTTAGTGCTATCTAAAAGTGGAGTGTGTAAGCTTACAACATCTGACTCTTTAAATAAAACATCTAGTTCAACTTTTTTCACATTTAAACTTTTTGCTTCTTCATCACTTAAAAAAGGGTCATAAACTATAATTTCATAATCAAACTTTCTATATAGATCTAATGTATATCTTGCAATTGCACCTAAAGATATAAGACCTATTTTTGCATTAAATCCTCCAATGATGTTTCTTGTGCCAGCTTTAGGATACTCTTTTGATTGATTTATACGATTATTCATTGAAACCGCATTTTTTAATCCTAAAATAGTACATGCCAGCGTATATTCAGCTACTGGAATTGCATTAGCCGCATTAGCTGTCGTTATTCTAATACCTTGATCCCAAAAATCATTTGAAACAATCTTTTTAATACTTCCGGCTCCATAAAATACTATTTTTAAATTAAAAGCCGCCTCTAAAACCTCTTTATCAAAATGAGGTCCACCCCAACCTGAGAAAATAACGTCGACTTCATTTAAAATGCTTAAATCTTTTGCCATCGTTTTTTTCGTAATCGGCTCGCTCACCATTTCGACGTGTTTTTTTATTTCATCTTGTAAATATTGTGGATAGACATCATTTGTAAACACATCATCCATTATTATTATTCCTTTTAACATAATTTACCTTCTTTCTGTACATAATTAATTTTCTTGATTAAGTAGCCAACCAAAAATGCTGAAATTAATGTTCCTTCTCTTACTCCTACTATTTTCTTTAAACCGACTAGCGATATACTAATTGCTAATACTACTAGAAATACATCGAATGTAGTTTTAACGCTCGAAAAACTTTTATCGGTTTTACTTGCAATAAGTTTAACTACACCTTCTGTTGGATTAGTAACTACATTAGCTTCTAATTGTAACCAAATACTAAATGCAACAACAAAACATCCAGTAAACAAAATAATCATTTGAAATAAATAATTATTTGCAGGCAAGTTTTTTAATAAAAACATTGACAAGTCAATAAACAGGCCTAAAACAGGGCCAACTACGACTTGCAAGTATTGATTTTTAGGAAAATCTTTGCGTAAAACAACTAATTGTACAAAGAAATAAAATAAGTTGACTATCAAAGTAAAAGTTCCAAAACTTAAATTAAATACCTTGCTTAAAACGTAAGGTATACTTGAAATTGCCGAAGTTCCTAAGTTAGACTTAGTGACAAGAGCAATTCCAAAGCCCATAATAATTAAACTCAAAAGAAACTTAAAATAATTTACTATTTTCTTGTTCATAATGCCTCCATAATCAAAATTTGCAAAAACATATTAAATTATTCTTTGTTTGCACGATTAAATTTACTGATTTTTGCAAAATATTATCCTAATAAATGCAATGTTTATCTTTTGTTTTATAGATAAAATGCGCTAGACCAGATAAGACTGATTTAGCGCATGGCTTATTAGCAATTAAAAATACCAAACAGTCCTAATGCTATTTTGTTAGCTAAACCGAAATAAATTGGCTTGCATTTTTAAGCGCATTTATATTTATTTAAATAAAAGTGTTTCTATTATAAACAAGCTTTGCCTAGTGAGTATGTTTGGATAACTTCATAGTTATCTTTTAAAACTACTAAATCCGCATCATAGTCTACAACAATTTTACCTTTGTGGTCATCTATTCTTAATACACGAGCTGGATTTAAAGTTGCTGCATTTAATGCTTGATCAAATGGTACTAAAAAATCATCAACTAAATTTCTTAATCCAAAATTAACTTTTAAAGTAGAGCCAGATAGTGTGTTTGTTCCTTTTATAAATGCAGTACCATATTCATCCACAATAATTTTGCTTCCACCTAATTCATAGTCTCCAACAGGCATTCCCTTGAGCATTAGTGAATCTGTAATCAAAAGCATGTTGTGTGGTTTTGTTTTAAATAAGCTGTTTACTACCACAGGGTTAACATGGCGACCATCTCCAATAATTTCTGCAAAGACATCATTACTTCTCATCATTGCCCCAACCATGTTTGGATTTCTATGATGCAGTGATGTCATACCATTAAAGGCGTGTGTAAATGAATTAGCCCCATTAGCTATTCCCATTACAGCTTGTTGATAAGTAGCCCCTGAGTGACCAATAGCGACTACAACGCCATTTTGAGAGGCATACTGAGTTAGCTTGTGATCAACGTCATGTTCTGTTGCCATTGTAATATATTTAATTAAGCCTTCTGCTTTATTTTGATAATGTTTAAACTCTTCTAGGTCAGGCTTTACTATAAATTGTTCAGGTTGTGCACCTTTATTTTCAAAATCTAAATATGGACCTTCAAAATGTACACCTAAAATTTGTGCTCCTGCAGGCTTTTTTTTGTAAACTTCTGCAACATTTTCTAAAGCTTTAGATAAGACTTCTTTACTTTGGGTAACTGTTGTCGGTAAAACACCGGTAACACCTTCCTCTGGTAATCTTTTTAGCCATCTTTCTAAGCCTTCAGCATAAGCTTCATTAGTATCAAATCCATATGCCCCATGAGCATGTACATCTATAAAACCAGGTACAATTCTATTATTGCCATAATCTGTTGCTTCTTGTTTAGTGTTATAAGGATAAATGTTTATAATTTTACTATCTTCTATTTCTATTTGGGCTTCAATGAATTGCCCGCCTATCCAAACTCTTTTACTTTGTAACAACATACTATTTCCTTCTCTCTATTTTAATTTCAATTTTTAAAACCTTATTGATAATATATTTATAGTTTTTTGATTAGTTCTATTTGTCTAAATACTTATAAATATTATCAATTAAAATATTACGTTCTTCAATAATTCTTGTTTCACTACGATTTGGGAAAGTTCTATTTGTTAAACAAACAATCGCAATTTCATTATTGAAATCAATCAAAATCATTGGGCCGCTAAAACCAGTATGATATATAATATTGTCTCCACTTTTAAAACCTTGTGAAAAACTTGAATCTTTCTTTGCCCAACCTAAACTACGATTTACATCTAATTCTTTTGTATACGAAGACTTAAACATTTCAATAGTTTTTTTACTTAAGATTTGTGAATTTAGATATTTCCCATCATTAAGGATCATTGCCGCAAAGTTAGATAAATCATTAATATTTGAAAACAACCCTGCATTTCCACTTAAGCCTGACATTATTGCTGCCTTACCATCCATAACAACACCTTTAATTAAACCACGCTCTAAATGTTTTTCTGTTGGGGCAATTAAGTTTTGCTTTAACGTTGCAGGATTATAGGTAGTAGTGATCATTTGTAAAGGCTGAAATAATATTTCCCTTAAATAATCTTCTAAGTTACCTTTAAATGTTTCAATGATTAAACCTAATAGATTGAATCCAAAATCAGAATAAACAACTTTTGTGTTTGGTTTATAAACTAAATCTAACTGATAAAGAAATTCAATAAAATCATTGCGGTTTTTTGCATTTCTATATGCTTTATCATCACCAGGCAAACCAGATTGATGTGTTAATAAGTCAAGTATTGTAGAATCAAACTTATATTTTGGTAGTATATCGGATACTTTCGTGTCTAGATTAATACTATTTTCTTCAATAAGTTTTAAAATAGCGGTAGTTGTACCAACTACTTTACTAACTGAAGCAAGATCATAAATGGTTTCTGCAGAAACCATTTGCTTGCCATCCATTGTTCCACTATAAAATATCTCACGACTATTTTGTTTAACAATTGAAACTACAATGCCTGGAACGATATCTTGCTTTACAATGTCATTTAAATAATTGTTTAAAACATTACTTTTATCATTAATCACTATTACTCGTCTTCTTCCTCTTCATCGTCTCCACTAGCCATTGCTAACTTTAAATCAATAATACCACCCTTAGCTTCAGCAATTAATGCTGTTGCATCAATACCTGGTGTTAAAATTGCAGTTAATAACATTGGAAAGTTAACTCCTGAAATTATGCTTACTTTTGGATTAGTCGCAAATTTCATGAAAACAGCATTTCCTGGTGATCCACCATATAAATCAGTAAAAACGAAAAAGTCTTCAAAAGCTTCAATTTTTGGAAGTAACTCTTCTAATTTAGCTTCTAATTCTGCAGGACCACCTTCTGGTGTTAATCCCAGTGCAAATACATTATCGCGTCCACCTGTTACCATTTCAACAGACATTTTCATTCCCTCAGCCAAATCTCCGTGGCTAACAATTAAAAATCCTCTCACAATAAAACCTCCTTATAAATTAAATAAGAGATAAATGATTTATCATCTTCTCTTTTCATAAATACATTTTACCACTTTTTCACTCAATTTTGTAGTTTATTTAAAAGTAGTAATCTATTAAATAAAAAAATATATTATATACATTTTAAAATGTTTTAAATATAATTTTGAATTAGACATTAAAAAAAGAGAGAAGCAAGCTTCTCTCTTTGCTTATAAATTAAACTAAGATTTCGATAGGTGTATATTGACCTAAAGCTGCTAGTGCTAAACAAAGAACAATTACTCCCATAATTAATTTATTTGAGTTCATCCATTCTTTACCTAACAACCAGTAAGCTAATGCTACAAGAATAACAGAACCTGCTCTTGGCATAAGTTTATCAAATAAGTCAGCTTGTAAGTTCAAGAAATAATCTGGAACAAGTTTTCCGTCAACTTCAACAGTTGCTTTTGTACCTGTTCTAATACCACCAAAGTTAACGTTAACCATTGTTGCAATCATTGCACCAATAACAGTTAACCCTAATACTGAAGCAGCATCTGTAAATGCATTAAGTTGGTGACCTAATGTAGTTACAAGATTTGTACCTTGACGATATCCAAGATCAAAGAAAATTGGACGGATAACTAATAGTACTACTAAAGACCAAGCAACTAATAAGAATAATCCAATATAACTACCTGCTGTAGCGAATGTTACTGCAAGTGATCCAACAATTGTACCAGCGATCATACCGAAGACTGTGTCTCCAATACCAGCGAAAGGACCCATTAATGAAGTCTTAATCGCAGCTGATGTAGCAATAACGTCTTCCCCTCTTGATTCTTCTTCTAAAGCGACGTTCATACCAACAATAATATCTCCCATTGATGGTTGTGTATTAAAGAATTGTGAGTGAGTACGAAGTGCTTTATCCATTAATTCAGGATTATCACCGTATGAATCTTTTAAAACTGGTAACATAGCAGTTAAATATCCTAAACCTTGCATTCTTTCATAGTTCCATGCGATTTGTGAGTGCCAAATCCAGCGTCTATGCAGAACACCTAACTCTTTTTTAGTATATTTCTTATTCGTCATATTCGTCTCCTCCACCCATGTTTGCATCTCCACCAGTAGCTACTACAGCACCTGCGTCGATATTGTTACGATAAACAACTAAAGCTGCTGCTAATCCAACTAATGCGACTCCTAGTACTGATACTTTTAAGTAAGCTGCTAAAACAAATCCAATAAGTAACCATGAGAAATGTCTTTTTACTGGTAAGTATTTTAATAAGATTGTAAAACCAACACCTGGTAATAATCTACCAGCGATTGCGAATCCGCCAGTTAACCAAGGTACGTATTGTGCGATGAATTCAGTTACAGTTGTTACTGCTGCTCCACCAAAATATAGTGCAACGAACATTGGTATAGCTCTTGATAGCGACCATGATACTGTACCTAATAAGTTCATTTTTGTAATTCCTGCTAAATCTCCAACTTCAACATAAGCATCTGCTCTTCTTTGTACGAATGTATTTCCCATTCTACCCAAAATGTCAAATTGGACCCCTAATGCCGCTAATGGTACCCCTACTAGTGTAATTAGTGTTTCGGCTTCTTCAACACCTGATCCTAAAGCTGTTACCAACATTGCTGCTGATGTCCAGTTAGGAATTGATGCTCCACCATAAGTTCCTATACCTAAAGCATAAGATTGTAATGTCCCACCGACGATTAAGCCAAGTTCAGGTCTACCTACGACTAATCCTGTGACAACACCTGTTTGGATAATTCCACTTAACCCTACGTTAAACGATAAACTATCTACTATTCCTACTCCAGAATAGACAGTTAGAATTAGTACCTGTAAAATATTCAGTTCCATTAAACTACCTCCTTTTTTTCATATATATAAAAACGTTGCTTTACGCGAAAATATCGTCGCTCGCAATAAATTGCGCAAAATCAACGGATTCATCATTTGGTATCATTTGTGCTGTAAGCTTGACACCTGCTTCAACCAATAATCTAAAATATTTAACATCTTCAGGAGTTACACCAACTGTTCGTCTTACTTGAACGCTTCCAAATTTAGATGACATATTTCCAACATTAACAACGTCAAATCTAAATCCTTCTTCCCATGCTCTCCAAAGTGCTTCTGGGCTTCTGACAATAACAAAAACATTTTCTCCCTGATACTTTTCTTCCTGCAAGTTTTTAGCTGCAGTAGGAACAGTTAAAATTGATAACTTAACGCCCCCAGGAGTTGCCATTTTTAATGCCATTTTTTGAACTTGATCTTTGGCCGCAAAATCGTCCATTACCAAAATTCTGCTAGCGCCCAATGCTCTAGTCCAGTAAGCAGCTACCTGCCCATGAATCAATCTTTCGTCAACTCTAATGTTAACAATTTTCATTAATATACCTCCTATTAATAATATGTAACGCTTGAATTA
>LFRM01178389.1_pt1 | contig 11789 bp, 8 predicted proteins | sample 618341 | NCBI WGS metagenome assembly LFRM01 (sample SAMN03654438, study PRJNA283298) | anaerobic digester metagenome | isolation source: pool of bioreactors CSTR01a, CSTR02a, and CSTR03a thermophilic anaerobic... | place: Denmark: Kgs. Lyngby | collected 2014-05-21
GGAGATGTGTATAAGAGACAGGTGCTGCCCTTGGGGCCGCGGATGAGGCGGACGGCCTTGTAGAGCGGCCAGTGGCGGATGTCGACGAATTCCTCGTCGCCCTGCGCGACGGCGATGATCTTGTCGCCGGGGACGAGGCGGGTCTCGGACGTGTCGCGCTCGGCGGGGCTGCCTGGGATGATCTCGACGATCTTGGCGGCGCCGTCGTCCGTCTGAAGCGTGGCGCCGATGCCCTGGAGCGAAAGCTGCATGTCGATCCCGAAATCCTCCTGCGCAACGGGGGAGAGATAGCCGGAGTGGGGGTCGTACGAGGTGGTCATCGCGTTGAAGAAGCGGCTCAGGTAGAACTCCTGGTCGCTGTCCTTGAGGATTGACTCGTACTGGGTGAAGTTCTTGACGGTCTTCTCGATGGCGTCGGCGCGGGCCTCGTCGTCGGTCTTGACGCCTTTGACGGCGGAGAAGTAGCCGACGAGAAGCTGGTCGAGGCGGTTCGTCGTCGAGCCTTCGATCACGGCGAACGTGTTCGTCGAGGCTTCGGCCGCGGCGAGCGTGTTGGTCAAGGGGAGGGGCGAGGGCATCAGCGTCTCGCGGAGCGCGGCGCGCTGCGCGGCGTTCGTGGGTGTGGACGACCATGCGGCGAGGGCGTCGTCGAATGCTTTCAGTTCGGAGTCGAGCGCGGACGCCGCCACGGTGTTCGTGGGGGCGTCGGGGTTGTGCAGGTGGCGGGCGATGTCGAGGCGCAGTTCGGCGGCCTTGGCGGCGTTCTTGTCGCTGGCGATGCGGGTGGAGACCCGGTAGGCGATGAGCGAATTGAGGATGCGGTCGCGCCAGAGCGCGTCCATGGCCGCGATGTCCGCGGGCCAGGGCAGGTCTTTGCGGTTGAGCTCGTAGGAACCGCCGGTGGCGTTGTCGAAGGCGTTGGTGACGTTGGCCCGGACGAAGTCCACGCGATCGCGAACGCGGTCGCGGAAGCGGTCGAACACCTCTTTCGCAAACGATACGTCGCCTTCTCGCATCAATTGCGGCAGAAGCGTCTTGGCGCGTTCAAACTCGGCGATGTCGGACTGGAGGAAGAACATGCGCTCGTAGTCGAGGGAGTTGAGATAGTTCGTCCAGGCGACGGCGGACATGGCGGCATCGAAGGGCTTGTGCAGGAGGTGGACCTCCGGCATGTCGCCGACCAGGATGCGCGCCACGGTCGCGGCGGTCTGGCCGGAGGCGTCCTCCTCGCCAGGGGATTCCGCGTCGAATTCGGAGACGAAGGGGACGCCGGCGGCGTTCTGGGCGAGGCGGTCTCGAAGGGCCTCGCAGCAGCCGGCGGCGCCGTCCGCGTCGCGGCCACGGGCGGCCGCCGCGGCGAGGGCGGCCGCCATGAGGCCAATCAAGACGAGGGTCATCCATGCGGTCGGGGTCTTGGGGAGGCGTTTCATCGTGTGTCTCCTAGGCGTTGGCGCTGGCTCGGGTCTTGCGGGGCGGCAGCTTGATGTCATGTCGGGCGATCAGGTCGTCGGCGTTCGGAATCTGCTCGCGGTAGCGCAGGAACATGCGTTCAAGGACCTTGATCTGCGGCTCGGAGAGGCTTTTCTTCGCGGTGAACTGGGCGGCGACGGATTTGAAGAATTCGGCGTCGTCGTAGACCCGGCGGCCCTTGCGGACGGGCTCCTTCCAGGTGTGGACCTGGCCGAGGCCGGCGAGGATGGACTCGATCTTGACGACGTCCACGGCGACGGGTTCGCTGTAGACGACTTCGAGGCGTTCACAGAGTTCGCGGGAGAAGTCCGGGATGTTCTTCCGGGCCCCGAGGAACATCCGGTCGAGGTAATGTCGCTGCTTGGGCGAGAGGCGCTTGCCGCGCCGGACCTGGTCGCGAAGCGACTGGTAGAAGGTCGTGGAGCCTTCGTCGACGCCGGCCTTGTCGAGGATCTCGAAGATCTCGAGCGTCGAGGCGCGCGGCGGCTGGAGCTGTTCGTCCTCGAGGATGTCCTCGCGGCCGATGGACTTGAGGAACCCCTCGAAATCGGAGAGGCTCGAGCGGTAGCGCACGAGGATGTTGAGCAGTGCGCGAAGCTGGTTCTGGGAGATGTCGCCGGCCGGCGCGGGGGCGCTGTCCGCCTCGGCCTCGAGGCTCGCCACGTCGATGACCTCCTCCACCGGCTCCTCGGCGGCGGCCGCGGCGGCCTTCTTCCCCTTGCGGGCGGCGGGTTTCTTCGCCGGGAGTTCGCCGCGGAACTTCTGCCCGATCTCCTCGACGAACTGCTGGTCGCTGAACGTTCGCTTGCCGCGCTTGACGGGGGGAGCCCACTCGGTGACTTCGCCGAACTTCGCGAGGACGGCCTCGACGACGTCGGGATCGGCCACCGGCGCCTTGGCGGCGGCGAGCCAGAGCTTGAGCTTGTCGTAGAAGGCGCGCAGCATGCCCTGCCATTCGAGCTTCTTCTCCGGATCTTCGACCTCGTCGAGCTGCGTCTCCATGGCCGCGGTGAAGCCGACGTTGAAGAGATCGTTGTAGTTGGCGACGAGGAAGGCGTTGACCTTTTCGCCCAACTCCGTGGGCAGCAGGGCACGCCTCTCCTTGAGGACGTAGCCGCGAGCCATGAGGGTGGCGAGGATGGAGGCGTAGGTGGAGGGGCGGCCGATTCCGTTCGCCTCGAGGGCCTTCACGAGGGAGGCTTCGTTGAACCGCGCGGGCGGTTTCGTCTCCTTGCGGTCGTCGGCGACGGCGAGGAGGTCGAGGGACTCGCCGGGGGCGAGAGGCGGCAGGGCGTCGAGCAGGTCGTCGTCACCCTCCTTGGCGTCGTCGTCCGGGAGCGTCGCGACGGCTTCGCCGGCCACCTTGAGAAAGCCGGGGAAGACGAGTTCCGCGGCGGAGGCGGAGAGCATCAGTTCGCCGAAGCCGTTGGCGGGCTCGGCGCGTACCTTGGCGGTGGTGATGTTGAAGCGCGCGTCGGCCATCTGGCTGGCGAGGAAGCGCTTCCAGATCAGCTCGTAGAGCTTGAGCTCCTGGGGGCGGAGCGCGCCGGCGAGGCTGGCGGGGGTGCGAGCGGGGTCAGTGGGGCGGATGGCCTCGTGGGCGCCCTGCGCGGCGCTCTTGTTCTTGTAGGTGCGCTGCTTGGGACTGACGAAGTCGGAGCCGTACTTCTCCTCGATGAAGGCGCGCGCCGCCTCCTGCGCGTCTTTCGCGATGGTGAACGAGTCCGTGCGCATGTAGGTGATCAGGCCGACGGGACCGTCGCCGGCGAGTTCGACGCCTTCGTAGAGCTTCTGGGCGAGGGACATTGTGAAGTTCGGCGAGAAGCCCAGCGCGTTGGAGGCGGCCTGCTGGAGCGTGCTCGTGATGAAGGGCGCGAAGGGGCGGCGGATCTTGTCCTGCCTGGCGAGGTCTGCGACGGTGAACGCGCTGCAGGCGAGGGCCTCGTGGACCTGTTTGGCGAGGGCCTCGTCCTGGACGTCCGCCTTCACGCCGCGGATCTGGCGGAGCTTGACGGAGAAGGACGACTTGGGATCGACGCGCTTGCGCAGCTTGGCCCCGAAGAGCCAGTAGGGCGCCGGCGTGAACGCGCGGATCTCGGCTTCGCGTTCGCAGACGAGGCGCAGCCCCACCGACTGCACGCGGCCGGCGCTGAGACCCTTGCCGACTTGCTGCCAGAGGGACGGGCTGACCTTGTAGCCGACGAGACGGTCGAGGACGCGGCGGGCCTGCTGGGCGTCGACGAGCGGCATGTTGATGTCGTGCGGATCCTCGAAGGCCTTGCGGACCGCGGTAGGCGTGATCTCGTTGTATTGGACGCGGAAGAACTTCGTCTCGGTGCCCTTCTTCAGGCCGGCCTCGAGGATCTCCTTGAGATGCCAGGCGATGGCCTCTCCTTCGCGGTCCGGGTCGGAGGCGAGGTAGATCGCGTCGCATTCCTTCGCCTTGCGGACGAGATCCGCGACGACCGTCTTCTTATCGTCGGTGACAATGTAGACGGGCTCGAACTGCGCATCGTCGGGCGAGATTTTGATGCCGAGGGAATGCTTGGGAAGGTCCCGGACGTGCCCGACCGAGGCCTTGACGATGTAGTCGGGTCCGACGATTTTGCCGATGGTCTTCGCCTTGGCCGGCGATTCCACGATAACGAGTTTCTTCATGTTGCGGAGGTTCCTGTCTTTCAGATTCGCTTCCGGCGCACGGCGTTGGCGCCGATCCGTTCGATCTGGGATTTGATTTCGAGGCTGATGAGGCGGGGGCCGAGGAGGTGCGGGGCGAGTCCGCTGGAGTTGACAAGTTCGTCGGGCGTCATCTCCTCGGCGCCAAGGGTGGCGAGAATCTGGGTTTCGACTTCGTCCAGGGCGGGCCTGGCTCCGCCGCCGCCGGCCGGTTTCGCGGACGAGGGGTCGGCGGGTGCGGATGCGCCGCGGAGGGTGGAGCCGGGGAGCGACTGTAGCTCCTCGAGCACCTCGTCCGGCGATTCCACGAGGCGGGCGCCGTCCTTGATGATCTTGTGGCAGCCTTGGGCGGCCGGATTGTCGATGCGACCGGGGACGGCCATGACCGAGCGGCCCTGTTCGAGGGCGTGGTCGCAGGTGATGAGCGTGCCGCTGGTGGCGCCGGCCTCGACGACGAGGATCGCGGACGAGAGGCCGGAGATGATGCGGTTGCGCATCGGAAAGGTCTGGCGGTCCGCCTGGCGGCCGAAGGGGTATTCGGTGACGACGGCTCCGCCGGACTTGGCGATGCGGCGGGCCAGTTCGCGGTTCTCGGGCGGGTAGAGGCGGTCGAGGGCGCCGCCGATGACGGCGACGGTGCGTCCGCCGGCGAGAAGGGCGGCGGCGTGGGATTCGGTGTCGATGCCGCGTGCGAGGCCGGAGACGATGACGACGCCGGCCTGGGCGAGGCGATAGGCGAAGGCCTTGGCGGTGGCGCGGCCGTAGGCGGTGGGCGCGCGGGTGCCGACCATCCCGAGGCAGGCGTACGAGAGGGCGGCGGGGTCCCCGGCGACGTAGAGGGCGAGGGGCGGATTGTGGATGCGCTTGAGCAGGGCGGGGTAGGCGTCGTCCACGGGGGTGAGGAACGTCACATCGTGCTCGGCGGCTCGAGCCATCTCGCCCCGCCAGTCGATGGCGCCGAACGCCTGGGCGAAGTCGTCCGCACGATTGCGGCCGATCCCCTTGACGGCGGCCAGACGGGCGGCTCCGGCAGAGAAGAACGCAGAGGCGGACCCCAGCGCCGCGATGCCGTTTTCTACGGTCGCGGCCCCGATGTCCTGCACCATATTGAGTGCTATAAATGCCTCGCGTTCAGTCATTTGTGTGCTATTGAATTGGCCATTCGCATGGCCGGGGCCTTCCAATTTTCGTCATTACCCTAGAAGAAATATCACACCGGCAAGACGACAGGCAAGCGAAATCTTTCGCCGATCACCGAAGGTCAAGCCTGCGCGGCGATGGCGTCGAGGATCTCAAGGTCGGCAGGGGAGAAGGCGGAGCGAAGCGCGGGCAGGGCAGGGGGGGCGATCCACAGGATTTCGCTGTGGACGCTGGGGGTGAAACCGCTGCCCTCGATCGCGCGGGCCGTCCAGGCGACGAGTTTGATATCGTGTCCGCCCGCGTGGAACACGGTGGTCTTCAGCGGGCGTTCGACCTCGATCGCGGCGCCGAATTCCTCGTCGATTTCGCGGACGAGGCACTCGGCCTCGGTCTCGCCGGGTTCGCGCTTGCCGCCTGGGAACTCCCAGAGGCCGGCGTTGCTCTGGCCCGAGGCGCGACGCGCGACGAGCACTTGGCGGCGCGCGTTGTGGATGACGCCGGCGACGACGATGACGGGAGCGGTCTGCGCCCGGATCGTGTCGAGGCGACGCATCCCGAGGGTGAAGCAGAGGAGCCATGGGGCGGGGAGCGAGGGCGTGTCGGCGAGGGCGTCCTCGAGTTCGCGCCGTTCCAGGATGCGCATCTCGGAATCCTCGACATCGTCGCTGGCAGGGCGGGGGCCGGATTGCGGTGCGCAGTCGAGAGCTAGGAAGAAGTGGCCGGTGCCGTTTCCGCGGTTGGCGTCGGAAACGCATTGCGCGAGGGGAATCCAGCGGTCGCTGGCGTAGCCCGTTTCTTCGAGAAGTTCGCGCCGGGCGGCCTGCAGGGGATCTTCGCCGGGCTCCAGATAGCCGCCGGGGGGGCCGAAGGCGAAGACCGATTTCATGGCGTATTTGGCCTGGTGGAAGCCGATGAAGCATCCGTCTCGGTCGACGGCGCAGATCGTGACGTAATCCGGGCTGTCGATCCAACCCCAGTCGGGAATGACGCGTCCGTTTGAAAGGCGGACCTCGTGCCGTTCGATCCTGAGAAATTTGTTCAGATTGAGGATTTCCGTGCGTGAGACGGTTTCTAGAGGTTTCATCCCGTGAATTGTAATGGGAAGGGGTCCGGTGTGGAAGGAGAATTTCCTTGACCGGTCTTTCGATCTCGTGAAGGACTTTTACCTGATAATAACGTCGCATAATATATATTATGATAAGATTGCAGCATGTGCAAGCGCGTGCCGATCGAAAACGACCTCTGGGTCGAACTGGAGACAGCCATCGCCGAGCGCCACCTCTTCGACGACGCCAAGCCTCCGCGGCTCTCCCATGGACTCTGCCCCCAATGCTTCCAGGAGACCATGGACGCGCTAGAGGCCGAGGTCGCGGCCGAGAACGCTTGAGAAGCGCATCGCAGGATTGATTTCCGTCCGGAAATCTGCTACTAATATCTGCGTATGAAAACAGCATTGGTCTGCGGCGCAGGCGGCTTCATCGGCTCGCACCTCGTTTCGCACCTCAAAGCCCACGGTCTGTGGGTGCGAGGCGTCGATCTCCATACCCCGGCGTTCTCGCCCAGCGCGGCGGACGATTTCCTCGTCCTCGACCTCCGGGACGAAGCGAACTGCCAGAAGGCGCTGCGGCTGCCGGACGGTTCCGCGCCAGACGAAGTCTACCAGCTTGCCGCCGACATGGGCGGCATGGGCTTCATCCACACCGCCGAATGCGAGATCATGCGCAACAGCGCGCTCATCAACATCAACATGGTCCACAACGCCGCCGCCGCCGGCGTACCGCGCTACTTCTTCTCGTCGTCCGTCTGCGTCTACCGCGACATGAAGCCCGGCGAACCTCAGCTCGCCGAGGACGACGCGTATCCGGCCCTGCCGGACAACGAATACGGCTGGGAGAAGCTCTACGCCGAACGCTTCGCCAAGGCCTACGAGCGCAAGACCGGCATGGTCGTGCGCATCGCCCGCTTCCAGAACTGCTACGGTCCCGAAGGCGCCTGGCGCGGCGGCCGCGAAAAGGCCCCCGCGGCGCTGTGCCGCAAAGTCGCCCTCGCCCGCCCCGGCGACGCCGTCGACATCTGGGGCGACGGAACCGCCATCCGCAACTTCATCTTCGTCGACGATCTCGTGGACGGCATTTCCAAGCTGATGAACTCCGCTGTCGGGGAACCGACCAACATCGGCACCCAGGAGTATGTCACCGTCCGGCAACTTCTCGAGACGATTGCCGTCGTCGCTGAAAAACCCATCGCCATCCACTGCGTCGACGGGCCCGTCGGCGTCGCTTCGCGCGACTTCAGCACCGCCCGGATGACCGCTCTCGGCTGGGCGCCTCGGCATTCGCTGCGGGACGGCATCGCCAAGCTCTACCCCTGGATTGTGGAGCAAGTCGCGGCAGCCGGATTGCGCACCGAAGAATCCCGATGACATTCGGCAAGGTCAGAGTCTTCTACAACAAGAAGGCAGGCGCCGGTTTTTCCTTCCGGCGCGTTCAGGATGCCTTTGCCGTCCATTGGAAGCAGACCGCCGACGATCTCGCGTGGTATTTCCCAAGCTCCCCCGGCGAATCCTTCAAAATGGTCGACGCCGCGATCGCCGACGGCGTGGAATGCATCGTGGTCTGCGGCGGCGACGGCACTGTCAGCAGCATCGGCACCCGGCCGATCGGCAGCGGGATCTGCCTGGGCGTGGTGCCCATCGGCAGCGGCAACGGCCTCGCCCGCCACTTCGCCCAGTCCATGAACTGCTCCGAGGCCATCGCGCAGCTCGCGCGCGGCGCGATCCGGGAATTGGACGTCGGCTACGTCAACGACCGCCCCTTTCTCGTCAGCGCCAGCGCCGCATGGGACGCCGCCATGGTCAAGGCCTACAACCAGTCCCCGATCCGCGGCGTCGGCACGTACGTCCTCGCCGGCGTCTACTCGTTCTTCGACTACACGCCCAAGCCCGTCCGCATCGTCATCGACAACGCGGAGACGCTCGACATCGACCGTCCGATCCTGCTCACCATCGGCAACCTCAGCGGTTGGGGCGGCGGCGCCCTCATCGACAAGGACGCCAGCGGATGCGACGGCCGCCTCGAACTCGTCGCCGCCCGCAAGCAGGACGCCCCGCTGCTGCTGGCGAATCTCGCCGAGGTCTTCGACCGCGGACTCATCAATCTCCCCAACGTCATCTTCCGCCATTTCAAGACGCTCCGGATCGACCGCGCGGAAGCCCAGCCGATCCAGCTCGACGGCGAACTCCACGACGCCCCTAAAACCCTCGAAGTCAACGTCCAGAAGGGCCAGCTCAAGGTCCTCGTCCCCTCGGGCCCGCGCGCCTGATTCCCAACGATCACGAAAAGGAACCCACATGAAGAACACGGCAGCTAAACTCACGGCGATCCTGCTTTCGCTTGGCGTCACGGCGCAGGCCGGTGACGTAGTCCCCGGCGACATTTTCGCGGCGATCAACCTGCGCGACATCGACGCCATCACCCGGATGCTCGGCGACGACAAGGCGAAGGCCCTCTCCGCCACGCTTCCCGGCGGCATCACCCCGCTCCACTATGCGGCGCAACTCAACGACTCCGAGATCGTCTTCCGCCTCCTCGCCGCCGGCGCCAATCCGAACGCCCAGACCTCCGGCAACCAGACAACGCCGCTTCACTGGGCCGCGGACAAAGGTTCGGCCGATGCGTTGCGCTTCCTGTTGAAGGACAAGGCGGATGTCTCGCTCAAGACGAAGAAGGGCTTCACCGCGCTTCACTTCGCGGCCCTGGGCCCGAAGCCGGAGCTCGCGAAGCATCTCGTCGATGCCGGCGCCGACCTCGCCGCTGCAGACGACGACGGCAACACGCCGCTGCATCTCGCCGCCGCCGCCGGGAAGCTCAAGGGCGCGGAAACGCTTCTCGGCCTCGGCGCGGATCCCGCCCTGAAAAATCGCAAGGGCCTGACCCCGGGTCAGTTGGCTCGCGACGCGGATGTCGCGGCCCTCTTCGGCGCCGAGAAGTCCATGGCTGCGGCCCCCTCCCCTGCCCCGTCCACCGCCTCAGTCCTCCCTCCCGTCGAGAAGGAGTCTTCCGCTGCCACTCCGACGACTTCTCCCGCACGCGTTGCGCCGCCGGAAGTCGTCCCTGCGCCAGTCGAGAAGCCGATGGCTGAAAAACCGGTCGAGGAACGTCTGGCGATCGCCGAGCAGNNGTACCGCCGTTTCCTGGAAGACCCGAACACCATCAAGCTGCCCAACGGCTCAGTCTACCAAGGCGAGATGCATCGCGGCAAGTTCCATGGCTTCGGCGTGATCTGCAGCCAGAATCGCGAGCGCTACGAAGGCGAATGGAAAGCCGGCAAGAAGCATGGCGTCGGCACCTTTTCCTACTCGAACGGCGACAGCCTCGCCGGCACCTGGCGCAATGATGTTCCCCACGGAACCGGCATCTTCGTCTTCGCCAACGGCGGCCGAGTTACCGGCACGTGGAAAAACGGCGTCCTCGTCTCCGGCGAGGGTCCCTACGTCGGCCCCGACGGCAGCCGCCAACATGGCACGTGGAAGAACAACGTCCTCGTCGCCACCCGGCCGGCAGCGCAGTAGAACTTCACGGCTTCTTCCACACGGTCACCCGGACGTTCTTCCGGCGGCCCCAGTTCCGCGCGGCCCGCTCGTTCGGGAACCAGAGGTCCAGACGCGCCGGGCCCTTGATGTCGCCTCCACGGTCTTCGACACGGCCATACCCGTATCCCGGAATGTAGAGGACGGTGCCGAAGGGATAATGGCGCGTGTCGGCCGCGACGGTCCCGTGCTTCGCCCGGCGTCCGTTCGCCGTGATGCCGACCTGCTTGCGCTGGCCCTTCATCGGACCGTAGCTGTAGACCGGGCGCCCCAGCCAGTCGCGCTCCCAGCCGCACGAGTTCGGTCCGCTGTCATAGCCCGTGACTTCCATGAACACCGTCGTGGGCTTCGAGCCGGGAGGCGGCCGCACGCCGATCGTCCGGCATCCCTCCATCATCATGAAGACGGGAATCGCGGCGGCCAGCGCGAGGATCGCGAGCAGTCGTTCGAAGGCCAGACGCCCGCGGGCGACGAGGGGCAGCGGCACCGGTTTTTTCCTTCGCTTCTTCATGGTTTGACGGTCGATGCCTCCAAGACGTTGGGAGGAAAATCGGCGATGCGGATGGAGAGTCCTTCGCCAAAAGCTTTCGTGAATTCATCTCTCACCGCTTTCGAGGTGGCGAGTCTGGCAAGCCCAAGCCCTTCGGGGCGGACGCCGATGTCCACGAGAAGATCGAGCAGATCGCCGAGCGTCATCCGGCTCAGGTCCTTGCGGACCGCGAAGCAGTTTGAGTCCTTCGCCGTCTCGACGAGCACGCCCGCCACGCTCAGTTCGTAGGCGACGGAGCGCAAGAGCCGCGCCGCGATGCGGTGGCGGCGGTTGAAATCGGCGAGATCGAGCAGACCGTCTCCTGTCGCCAGGCCGCTCACGGCCTCCCGCAGGAGCGCCGCCGCGAGATAGATCCGCGCACGGAAGTTCGCGTCCTTCCATCCCAGCTCCACCTTGTAGGTCTCGACGTTCTGGACCGCCGAGGCGACTTCGGCGCCGAACAGCAGGATCTCCCAGCTCACGTAGACCCAGGAGAGCAGGATCGGCACCATGGCGAAACTGCCGAAGAACGTGCTGTATTTCGCGACGCCGATTTGCAGCGCAAGGCAGATCTTGAGCCAGACGGCGAAACCGATCGCCGCCACGAAGCCGCCCGCGATCGAGGGGAACGCCTTCACCTTGGTGTTGGGAGCGAACTTGAGCAGAAAGGCGAAGGCCAGCGTCAGCAGGAAGAGGACCCAGCCGACCCGGATGACCGGGACGCCCGCCATGGAGGAGAGGAAGAAGCGACTGTCCGCCGCGCTCATTTTCGCCTCGAGCACTCCCACGACAGGCAGCGACGAGGCTGCGACGCCCAGCAGCGGGCAGATGATCAGCACGCTGAGGTAGTCCGTGAACTTGCGCGCCAGCGGCCGCTGCTCCACCACGCCCCAGACCCGGTTGAACGCGGACTCGACATCGCTGAGCACGGCGATGACGGTCCAGATCAGGAAAATAAGTCCGATGCCGCCCAAGGCGCCGAAATCCAGCCCCTCCACGGTGTCGAACCCCGTGTCGATCAGCTCGTCGAGCTTCTCCAAGGTGATCACGCCCTGTGAAGACGCAACCGCCACGGTGGAGCCCGAAGCCGGCAGGATCACCACGGCGGTGGCCGATGCCGCATTCGTCGCCGTCGCCGCGGCGGCGACCGCGTCGCCGGGAACGGCGTTCGTCGCGGCCGCGGGCGCGGACTTGCCCTTCGTCTGCTCGACGATGATGGAGCGCACGAAGTCCTTCGTCTTGTCGCGCAGCGAATCGTCGTAGCTGACGGCGCGCACCAGCGAGATGGCGAGCGCAAGCGTGGGGATGAACGAGAGCAGCGTCATGAACGTGAGCGACGAGGCGTGCAGCGCGCACTCGTCGTTTTTGAAGCCCTTGGTGACGAGC
>LFRM01149289.1_pt2 | contig 11784 bp, 12 predicted proteins | sample 618341 | NCBI WGS metagenome assembly LFRM01 (sample SAMN03654438, study PRJNA283298) | anaerobic digester metagenome | isolation source: pool of bioreactors CSTR01a, CSTR02a, and CSTR03a thermophilic anaerobic... | place: Denmark: Kgs. Lyngby | collected 2014-05-21
TTTGGCGCAAATGTGAAAAGAGCGGCGCCGGTGCGGCACCACTCCCTCGCAAAACCTCATACACCGCTCAGGTCGCTCTCCAGCGTTTCCTTATCCTGCGCATGAGTAAACGCAGAATCATGGTAGCATGCGCGACGGCTGGGGGCAATGAGGCTTGCTGGCGCTATTCGCCGTGAGGGTGGTGCTAATTCTCCGTTTCACTGGCGCTAAAACGCCGTGCAAGTGGTGCTGAGGCACCGTGATTTACATCAAGCAATAATTGCTGATGCAGTTGCATTCATAAAGTGTATAATGACCGGATTATGTGGAAAAACTAAATCTTCTTGTCCTTTGAGGGTCGCATTTTAAGGATTCCTATACCTTTCGATCTGACCACTTTTGGGGGTGCAGTTCACTACTATAGGATGAAGCTAAACTATATCCCCAGCACCAAAGGGATCGCCGCACTGGGGGCAGAATCGGGGTGGTGTGGTTGAATCATCCGGCTCAAAGCCGCACTTGTCACAGCGGTAACTTGCTTTGTTCTCCGGTTTTTTTGCTCCGCAATCTCCACAGAACATACTATTGTTTTGGGCGCCGCAGGAACATGTCCAGCTGTCTTGGGCGAGAGGTGCGTGGATAGTTTGCTCTCCCTTGGATGCAGGATCAGTCAGGTTATCAGACTTGAGATAAGATCTGTTGGGATCGGGCTGCAGTGCGCGCACCAATTCATCTGCCTGCTGCTCATAGTCTCGATAGGCTTGGGTATAGGGGCTATCGGGCCGCTCGTCTGTGAGTTCAAACTGAATTTGCTCAAACCAGGGTGAATCTACCAGTATTTCTGCCATGAACCGATAGGAACATTCATGCCTCGGCGGATTGTAGCTTTCAGACTTGCCCTCTTCGTTCTGGCGATATAGCTCCTTTTTATCCTCTTTGATATCAACATGGCAGGAAGTGACCTGGGCAAAATCGATGATGTCCGGGTTGTTGTCCCGCCAGTTGGCATAGCGGGTGACAATGAACTTGCCCTTTTCTTCATCGATGTATACCTTTGTGCCATTGCCAATAACTAGGGTGGGATTGATTTCTCCTAGTTTACTCTTATTTTCCTCGCGGTAGCGCAAATGACCTTTGATATTCTCCACCGTGGATTGTCTGCGGTCTGTCATCCATGAGGAGAGCTTCTTTGCGCAATCCTTGCAACAGTTCCCATCCTCCAGTTTGCGGTTGCCCAACAGACCGATTTCGCTGCCGCAGATATCGCATTCTTTTTTATCGAATAGTTTCCCCAATATCCCCATGTCTATACCTCCTGATCATGTTATTCTTGTTAACGCCTATCCATACAAATCCATCATTTAGGCTTTGATGCAAAGGTAAAACCCGCCCTTGATCAGCAAAGAATCACCTTTCAGTGGTTTTAGTATACCATACTTTTTTGCGAATCTCGACCATGTTTTATCCGAATTATCATGTATGATCTCAGACGATTTGTCTTTGGTGCGATATAGAAACCGACGACACATTTTTCACTATACATATTCAAATATAAGTGTTACTATTACAACAGTATTTTTGAGCAGATAGGCAGAGGTCTGCGTATTTTTTTGTTGCGTCTTTCTGGTATTACTATTATCACAATGATGGCGATGAGATCGCACGATGTAAGGTGTTTTCGATTACAGTATCCGCCGGAGATCACAGTAGTCATTATTAATATGGAGGCAAACATAGATGAAAAGGTTGATTTCTTCGATCCTGGTTCTGCTCCTGATGATGAGCCTTTCTGGTGTTTGGATGCCAGGCGCCGAAGCTCAAACTTCCAGCAGCGAGATTGTCATCCCCGATCCTGCCTTAGACAGAAAGATTCGGGAAGCGCTGGGAAAGCCTGAGGGCATTATTACGATGGAGGACGCAGCCAATTTAAGCTGGCTGGACTGACCCGCCCCCCAATCCTTGTACCAGTCCGAGAGTTAGTTGAGGTATAATCAACAAAANNTATAATCAACAAAACAGGAGGAACTGGAAATATGGCAAGGAAAGCATATGGGGTAGAACAAATCATCGTGAAGCTGCGGGAGATCGAGCTTCTATGCAATCAGGGCAACACCATTGCAGAAGCAGCGCGTCAGGCGGGGATCACAGAGCAGACCTACTACCGCTGGCGGAAGGAATACGGCGGCATGAATACGGCAGACGCCAAGCGAATGAAGGAGCTTGAAAAAGAGAATGGACGGCTGAAGAAGCTGGTAGCAGACCTGAGCTTGGACAATGCCATTTTACGGGATGTGAACTCAAAAAACTTCTAAGCCCGGTGAAGCAAAGGGCAGCCGTATCGTTTGTGGTTGAAACACATCAAGTGACTGAACGACGGGCTTGCCGGGTGTTGAAAGTAAACCGAACTGCCTATCGATATGAGCCCGTGCACTTGCCGGATGAGGATGAAGTACGCGCAGAAATCATTGAAAAGGCGACCAATTACGGGCGTGTAGGCTACCGAAAGGTGACGCACATGCTACGCAATGAAGGCCGAAAGATCAACCATAAGCGGGTGGAACGCATCTGGCGGGAAGAGGGGCTAAAGCTGCCGCATAAACAGCCCAGGAAGCGGCGCTTGTTCTTGAATGACGGCAGCTGTGTCCGGCTGCGACCGGAGCATCGGAACCATGTATGGAGCTATGACTTTGTAGAAGACAGCACAATGGACGGTAGGAAACTGCGATTTCTCAACATCATTGACGAGCACACCAGGGAGTGTCTGGCCAATATCCCCAGACGCTCGTGGCGGGGAACGGATGTGATGGAGGCCTTGGCAGATATTATGCTTGGCAGAGGTTGCCCGGAGTACATCCGCAGCGACAATGGCCCGGAATTCATAGCCAAGAAACTACGCAAATGGCTTTCAAACCTCGGCGTTATCACAACCTATATTGAACCAGGCAGCCCTTGGGAGAACGGCTACTGCGAGAGTTTCAACAGCCGAATGCGAGATGAGTTTTTGAACGGCGAATTGTTTGGCAATCTGTACGAAGCGGAGGTGTTGGCGAAACAGTGGAAGGATTACTACAACAAGGTCAGGCCTCATAGCAGTTTGGGCGGACGCCCACCGGCCCCGCAAAGCATCCTTCTGACGGCTTGAGGAGCAAAACACAGCCTGCCTCACCGTTCAAGGGTGGCGAACCTGTGGTTCACCATGAACGCGCTGCGCGCGCCCTTGAGCGCCTCGGCATCCTGTGTTACGATGTGGCCAAGCCTATGAAGGAATGCGGGTGCCAGGAAACGGTCTTTACTAACTCACTGGTTGGTACAAAGACTGGGGGCAGACCACTGTCTATACTCATGTCCTGGAAGTCAGCTTCCTCGCTCAACTCTTTCAATATCGTATTGAACAGGCCTTCTTCCTGCCATTGCACAAAACGGCTGTACACAGTGCTCCAAGCTCCGTATCGCTCCGGCAGATCCCTCCATGCGGCTCCGCTTCGAACAATCCATAGTATCCCGTTGAGGATTGGCCGGTCTTCATTCCTCGGTCGTCCTTTTTGACCGGCTTCACGTTCCGGAAAGTATCCCTTGATCCGCTCCCACTCCTCGTCTGTTAACTCGTACCTGCGTTGTGCCGTCATTTCTATCACCTCAATTGTTTGATTCGACGGCGTTTCTCAATATCCTTTTGGCAATTTATCCATTATTATGTATATTTATGATTATTCATACACGCCCTAGTCTTCAGAGCAGTTTTTCTCGCTCACTTCGCCCTTCATGCAACAAAACGGCCTTCCACAGCGTTATTTATAGCAGCCCCCTTATTATCCTGAATCTGAATGGCCTGCAAAGGCTGCGAAAGTTTTGAAGAAAAGGACATTCCTGCAATGAACATTGGCAGAAAAACGAGCGCTATACTGGCTTTCATCTTCTTCTTATACGGCTGGCAAGTGGGTGCGTTCGCCACTGAGTCAACTTGGGGCAGGGCCATCCTAACGGGCCCGGGTGAGGGCATGGTGGCGTGGAAGTCGGCCCCGGATGATGCTGCGCCAAGCCATATGAGTTACTTCCAAGGAGTGGAAGTGCTTTGCCTTTCAGACCCAGGGCAGGACTGGGTGGAAGTCAGCTTTGGCAATCAGACTGGTCTTGTCCGGCGGGATAATCTGCAGGCCGGTCAGCCCCTTGTGGAAGGCGCGCCCTATCTGCCGGTGATGGTGGTGGCCCACAAGAGCCCCGGGGCCTGGTTGAACCTGCGGGCGCAGCCCAGCATGGATTCCCCTGTTTTGGGGAAATACAAGGATGGACAGCTGGTGACCGTCTATGGCGTTTCTACGGACTATGAATGGGCGCATGTGGGCACGTCGGACGGCAAGCAGGGCTTTATGGTGCCCTTTTATCTGTGGAACCATAGCCCACTCACCCAGCACTTTGTGTCTGAGCGCCTGTATGAATCCTTCCAAAGGATGGAGCGCGGGCTGGAGGCGCATGTCATGGTGGGGGAGCATTTCGCGCAGGATTTCTTCTTTGCCAGTGTACTGCTTACCTTGGATCATGATTACACCACGCTGGACGATCTTGTGGGCTTCAACTTGTACTTGGATGACCAGTTGGTCAACCACCTCACTCCAGGACCAGACAGCCAAAAACCAGATGCCGCACTCATCTCTTTTGCTGGTGGTTTTCCGTTTCATGGTGCCATCAGTAAGGTACACCTGGTGCCAGTGTTAAAGAGCAGTGGAGAGAATAAGGCAGCAAGCCTGCTGATCTATCAACGCCAGGGGATGGAGGAGAATACGCCGTGAAACAAGTCAAAAAAGTTCGAAGGCAGGGATCTTCAAGCGGTTTCCAGTATCACAAGCGAAGAGCTGATGAGCGACAATGATTGAGAGCATTGAGGTACCACACATGAAACGCCTTTGGATCTCTGCATGGATGGCCCTCCTGCTGCTGTGCTTCGCCTCCAGCGCCTCAGCCTGGGGGCCGGAGCGCTTCTACGACAGCCGGGAGGACTTGCCAATCGAGGTAAACGCCTATCTGGAGCGGCACCTGAAACCAGGTGAATCCATGCAGACCGCCCACAAGAACGGTCATCTTCTTCCTGTTTTGACCAAGACACAGGAAGACGCCCGGCGCCTGTTCATTTTTGAAGAGACAGAGGCTGGGTTTGCCTGTATCTTAGAAAGCGGTGAGCTGCCGGATTTCCAGGGGTTTAAACCTGGCATAATGAGCAACTTAAACAGTATCTCCCTGACGTATCGTGAATTGACCTATTTTACCTTCACACGCCTTGGGGGCAGGTGGTTGCTCTCTTATGTGTACGGCCAGGATGAATTCACGATCCAGGCTTATTCCATCGTCCGGTCTTACCATATCAGCCGGGTCAATCCCCAGGACATATTCCCGGATTATGGCAGGTACACCGGGGAGCGCGACCTGGTGAAGATGACAGAAGCAGATTTCCCGCGCAGCTATGCCGAAGCCCTGAGCAAATTGGATAAGGATGGCATCGCGGTGGTCAATAACCCAGACCCGCAGGACCGATTGCACCTGAGGGAAAAGCCCGATCGCAGCAGCGCCTCCCTGGGCAAGTTCTACACAGGCACGCCGGTTCAGGTGCTCCAGCGCAAGGGGGACTGGTATCGCGTACGCCTGGGGCATCTGGAGGGCTGGATGATGTGGGCTTACCTGGCGGAAGGCAGGCGGATGGCGGGCATCAAACCTGCCTTTCTGGATTGGTCCCAGAAGGAAGACCGCTCCCGAGTCCATTACTTTAGCCACCCGGATACAAGAAACCCGGCTCTCCCCGCTGAGGTTTGGACCGGAAACCACAACGACCCCATCATCGGTGTCTTCGAAGAAGACTGGCTGATCCTGATGAACGACGCCGGAGATGTATGTTATGTGTTCCGGAGAGCTTATTCCCCGGGGAATGGGTGAGCCACTTGGCAATACGCTTGGTGGATGCAAGCAAAAGCGTGGCGAATCATAGCGGAGGGCAGCATGAGAACGAATATACATGCGTATCACAAGAACTGGCTTTGGCAGACAGCAGGCCTTTTGTTGGCTTGCCTGTTCATGCTTGGAGTGTTTCTGCCAGCATCAGCGCATGCGCAGGAAGACCTGCGACAGTCCATTCGATGGGATGGCGTCAACGCACCGCTATTGAATGACTTTGAGGGCTACACCGTTATCGGCTGGCAGCCTATTAAGGAGACAGGCTGGGGCTTTGTGTCGTTGAAAAAGGGAGATCACAACATATTGGTCGGATTCACACAGGCAGACGGCCAATGGACCCGGCAGTTTATCAACGAGAAGGCCTTCCCCCAGGGGGAGATGCGCATGATGATGCAGGATGTTAGCGGTGGAGATAGATTCTCCGTCCAGGGTGATATCGACTATCGCCCATTTCCCCAACAAAGGGGGAAATCGCTGATGACCTTCTGGAGCAATGGGGAATACTATGAAAACCTGTGCGTCTTTGAGTTGGACAGCCAAGGGATCTGGCAGCTAAGCTTCTATGCCCACGCCGGGCAAGCTGGCATGATGGACATTACGGCGGACACCCTGTACTTTTTAGAGGAAACAAAGAGTAATGCCGTGATCAAAGCCCGCGTGGGCCGTGACCTGCGCAGCTTTGACCTGGCAAAACTGCCCAAAAACCCGCGCCAGGCCCGGCAACCGGATGCCCTCCCGCCCACCATTCCCGCAGGCTTCCTGGAAGCCCAGGAGATAGAGCTTAGAGACAGCGGCCTCCACCCGGTGTACAGTGCACCGGACAAGGCATCCCTGCGCGGAGCAGGTGGCAAGGCGGCCGTCAGTGGCAGGGGCTGGGTGCAGGTGTTCGGCAGGGAAGGCGAGTATCTGCTGGTTCTGTATGCAGTTAATCCCGGGCACTATCGGATTGGATATGTGCATGCGTCTGCCCTGTCCGAGTACTGGGAGGCACCTGATCCGCTTGATTTTACGCGGACTCCTGCCAAAGCCTTGCATAGCACAGCATTGACAGACGACCCCTTGGGGTCGGGCCAACCCCTGCTGACGCTGAAAGCCGGGCAGGAGGTGACCCTGCTTTCTACAATGGGTGGGTTTGTCTATTTGGAAACAAAGCAGGGCAACAAGCCTGCCCGCAGTTTCGCGCCGCTGGCAGCCTTTGATGCGGTGCCCCAGCCTGCTGTCGGGCTGCGCCTTGCCACCCTTCAGACGGAGGATGGCGAGGTAAAAACGGTGCTAAAACACTACAGCTTCCCCAAACTGGGCCTTTCCTTCTGGGCAGACAGCCAGCGCCTGGAAGCTTACGAGCAGGGCAATCTCATCCGCGTAGTGCCCAGGCGCAACATCAATGATGACGCAAAACTGCTGTCCATCTACCCGGCGCAGGTTGCCTTGTATTCCTACGATTGGCAGCGGCGCTACCAAGCCGGGGAAGACATGGAAAATCCAGCCGCAGGCCTGGGCATGACGGAAGACGGCCAGCCCACCTACCCGCCTGTGCCGCCCTTGGCTGAGTTGACCGCCCAGGCGCAGGCCTTCTACACCTGGGATGCTTGGCGCATTCAGGAGATGGGCGCGGAGCTGGCAGGCCTGCTGCCCGCTTTCCCAAGTGAGGCCAAAACCGGCTTTTATGCCTACAAGGGCAATCAGGTCTGCCAGGTGCTCTGTCTGGAAACCAATCAGGGCAGCTTCGTCTGTGTCATCGAGTATCCACAGGAGGCTGCCCTCACCTGGGGCGCGCGGCTGCTGTATGCGCTGGGTACTTTGGAACTGACCAAGCAGGAGTAAAGCCATGAAAAAATTGTGTGTGCTATTGCTATGCATAATCCTTATGGTGGGCCTGCTGCCCAGCGGGATAGGGGAAGAGCGCCCACCCCTGCCCCAGGCTGTGATGGCCCTGTGCCAGCAGTACTACCCTGAGCACACCCTCAGCCAGCACTCCGGCTTTGGCGATGAACAGCAGGGCCAGTGGGCCTTGGTGCTGAGCAAAGACGGCAACCATATATTGGCCATCGCCGAAAAAGACAAAACACAGCCTGCCTACCGCTTCACGATAGAAAACCCCAATGCCCTCATGCCGGGGGACAGCCGCCCCAGCGTGCTGATAGACACCGGCAGGGACGCGCTGTTTTTTGGTTTTTCAAAGGACAACGACCGCTGGTCCTTCAACGCTTCCAAATCAGAGGCCGGATGGGGCGAGGTGGGCTTGATCCTATACAGCCACCTGCCCGGCAGCGAGGAATACTACGAAACGCTGATGATCGTCCAGGAGGGCTTGCTATTCTTCGACTTTCTGCAAACCGATGGCAATGAGAACATCGAGGAGCGCTACTGCTACCCGCCCATCCCCGTGCCGCATCTGGTGGGCAAGATCGGGATTGCGGAGGTTGACTGGGCTGCCTTTCCCACAAGGCCCGCGGACTGGCTTGAAAGCTACAGCCAGCCAAACCCCGATGTCCTGCGTGCCCTGACACCCATGGGATGGACATTCTACGAAGCCCAAATCAACCTGGGCGGCATCCACTTGCTGGGACAGGATGAACAGGGGCAAACCCGCCTGTTGCTGAAGCGCTGGCTGGCCAATGTAGACAACCCCAAAGGGGGATTCTATCAAGACACGGTGTCAGCCCCCCTGCCGGAAGGCATTCGGGTGCAGGCGAAGCCGCTGGGCCAGGGCGTGTCCCTCTACCTGGATGAGCAGAGCAGGGCCTTTTCCTTCGCCTGTGACCGGGACAATGTCTGGCGCTTGTCCTTTGTGATGGCGCAGGACTGGTACACAATCACCCCGCATTATGTGTCCCTGCCCTCCTCGGAAGATAACACCTTCTACTTTGGCGCCTTTTCTGAAAGCGACATCCGGGACATCCAGCTGGCCAACATCCCCAGCACTTTTGAAGAAATCAAACTACAGCTGGATCAATCCGGCTGGGCCAAGGTGAACAATCCCAATCCGGCAGACCGCCTGCACCTGCGGGAACGGCCCGATCGCGGCAGCGCCTCCCTGGGCAAGTTCTACAACGGCACCCCAGTGCAAGTGCTGGAGCGCAAGGGGGACTGGGCGCGGGTTCAGTTGGCCGGCCACACCGGCTGGATGATGGCGAACTACCTGGCCATAGGCGTTGACATGAACCAGGTACAGCCTGCCTTCCCTGGTATGGTGGGCCTGGACAGCCTGGAGATGCAGCCCATGCCGCTGTATGCAAAGCCAGATGAGCACAGCCCGGTGATCGACAAGCGCGAGATCCCCCACTATATTCCTTATTGGATTGCTGGCGTGGTGGAGGATGGCTGGTACTATGTCTACTTCTATCATGAAGATTTGGGCGGCTACATGAAACAAGAGTGGTTCTGGCCGGGGAATGGGTGAGCGACCGGCGTCTGCTGATAACCAGGCGCGGCTCCCGCTATTGCCATAGCCCTGAGTATCATGGGTGGAAACCAGATAGACATTTTCAGGCTTAGCCATGCACCCCCCGTCCAGCACCCGCTGGGCGGGGGCATTTTCTGCATCTTGCTATCATATTTTCATACCCCTCGAACAAAACAGGCCATCTTTCCGTCTATCAGGTTGAGGAGGTGAGCACATGGACCAGGCCGTTGCTGCAGAAACGGTGAAGGAACAACGCTTGATGCATTGGGTGAAGGCCCATGGCGATGCCATCCTGCGCACCTGCTTTGTGTACCTGTCCAATCTTCAGGACGCTGAGGATGCCATGCCTATCATATTCCCACTTGACAAGCCTGGTAGACACCTGTACACTCTCGGTAGACAAGCGTCTACAGTCAGGAGGTGAACAAGAAATTGTCTGTACAAACCACCGAAGCGGAATGGAAAATCTTAGAAGTGCTGTGGGACCATGCGCCCCGCACCATGGCCGAGATCACCAAGACCCTGGAGCCCGCCACCGGCTGGACACGCCACACCGTGATTACCTTGCTCAAGCGCATGCAGGAGAAGGGCAGCGTCGATGTGGATGAATCCGGCCCGGTGAAGGCCTATACGCCCAAAATCACCCGGGAAGAAGCCAGCACCAGCCAGACCAAAAAGTTTCTGTCCTCTGTCTTTCGGGGCAAGCCCTCCTTGCTCATCAACTCCCTGGTGGATTCTGGGGAGATGAGCCTGGACGAGGTGCAGGAGCTGCTGGACCTGATGCGGAACAACAGCAAAGCGTAAAGGAGGCCCCCATGCGTACAGCGATCCTCTACAACTTCTTGCTGGAAGCCAACATCATGGCCTCCATCGCGATCATCCTGATGCTGATCGCCAGAACAACCCTGCGCAAACCCCTGGGCAGCAAGGCTTTGTCCTTTGGCTGGCTGCTGATCGCCATCCGGCTGCTGCTGCCCCTCTCCCTGCCCAACCCCTTCATTTACTTAATCCGCACGCCCTACGCGCCGGATGCGGCCATCCGCCCCATTGCCGGCCAGGTGCAGGTGCGCTTGAGCGATTTCTTCGATAGCCTGTCCGCCAGGGGCCTGCAGGCTGGCAACCTTGTCCAGCAAACCGCGGGCAACCTGCGCGAGGGCATGTTCAACGCCAGCCTGCCCATCACCCTGTCCAAAGTCTACCTGGCGGGCCTTATCATAGTGCTGCTGTGGTTTGTGTTCATCAATGTGCGCTTTCGCCGCCAGTTAAAGATAGACCGCATCGAGCCCCTCACCGGCAAACTGTTGGAGGATTATCGGGCACTGTGCGCCACCTTGAAGGTGAAGCCCATCCCGGTTTACCTGATCGACCCACTGCCCAGCGCCTGCCTGGTGGGTGTGTTTCGGCCGCACATCGCGCTGCCCTTAACTGTATCCCCCAAGGATGCCATGCATGTGCTGCGGCACGAGTTAGGGCACTACCAAAACCGCGACCACCTTTTTGGCGTGCTGCGGCTGCTGTGCTGCGCGGTGCATTGGTTTAACCCCCTGGTGTGGCTGGCGGCGCACACCAGCTATACCGATAGCGAGCTACGCACGGATGAGCGGGTCACTTTGTCCCTGCCCACGCCAGAAAAAGAGGCCTATGCCAATGTGTTGGTGCTGTCTGCCGCGCGGCATTCTGCACCGGGCCTGGCCGTGCTGGCCACCGGCATGACGCAGACCCACAAGAAGCTCAAGGCGCGCGTCCTTGGCGTGTTGAACGGTAAAAAACCCTTGCGCTGGCTGTCCGCCGCCTTTGCGCTGGTTTCTATGATGCTGCTGCTTGGCGCCTTTGCCACCCAGGAGGCGCCCATCAAGCCACGGCTTGTTAAGCTGTCTCCCGCTGTGACTGTCCAGCACATCACTACGCAGGAGCAGGTGATTGCCGAGGAAGAAGGCTTCTTAGCGGAGTTTATCCAAGAGGGGCGCTACTGGTTTAACCCGGAGGATGTGGCGCTGGCCCGGCTCTTGGTGCCCGATGCCTACATCCCGGCCTTCAACCCCATTGCGCAGCTGGCCGCGCAATACCCGGAGATGTTTGAGCAGGTCGCAAGCGGCAACATCGATGTGGATCAGTTTCTAAGCCAGCTCAATCAAATGGTAAAGACCGCGCTGGCGGAGGATCAGTAAGGATGCACGGGAGGCCAAAAGCATGAAAAAGGCGGCACTGCACATGAAGTAAGAAGCAAAAACAACGCTAATGCTAAAATTTGAAAATGCGCAGTCGCCAGTCTGCGTGTTTTTTCTGTTGTATGAGGTCAAATGGAAGGCCAGTAAGCAGCAAGTTAAGATAAAACAGAAAATAGCTTCAAATCCACTCACCAAGATAAAAACCCCATCCATCGGTGCTGTCAAATCAAGTTCGCAACTTTGGACTCCGTTTACCATGTCACGCTGCCTGTTTATCCAGTGATTTGAGCG
>LFRM01332918.1_pt2 | contig 11783 bp, 13 predicted proteins | sample 618341 | NCBI WGS metagenome assembly LFRM01 (sample SAMN03654438, study PRJNA283298) | anaerobic digester metagenome | isolation source: pool of bioreactors CSTR01a, CSTR02a, and CSTR03a thermophilic anaerobic... | place: Denmark: Kgs. Lyngby | collected 2014-05-21
CCCACAAACCCTTTCGTTAAAAATATGTTGGCAAACAATCATTTGCCCATTATAGTATTTTTAGAGCTATTTTGAGCGGAATTTAATCGAATTTTAATCTTGGGCAAATTGCACTTTAAGACTTGATTGATAGGATGATGTCACTATCAATCAAGGAGGTATTGTTTTATGATTACATTGGAACAGGTGGAGAAGCTCCGTGAAAAGGCAAATGTGAGCTACGATGAAGCAAAAGCCGCTCTCGAAGCAGCAAACGGCGATATGCTCGAGGCCTTAATTAACCTGGAAAAGCAAGGCAAGGTGGTGCCTCCGGAGGGCGGCGGTTACTACCGCAGCACCGGCGAAAAAAACGATTCAAAGGAAGATTCAAAGGCATCAAAAAAATATGCCAGCAACAGGGACAGCCTGGCGGATTTGATCCGGAGGTTTGTCAGATTTTGCGGCATGCTAATTCACAAGGGAAATATAAACAGCATTGAAGTTCTTAAAGACGGAGAGGTAAAGACGGCATTTTCCGTCACGGTTTTGGTAGTATTGGCGCTGTGTTTCTTCTGGATTACGATTCCTCTACTGGTAATTGGCCTGTTCCTTGGGTACCGTTACCGGTTCAAGGGACCCGATTTAGGTAAGGACTCCGTAAACAGCGCCATGGATACGGCTGCCGAAGCGGCAGAAAACCTTAAAAAAACTTTTACGGAAGGACATCAGAATCCAAATCAATAACTATCCGAGGACGTGCAAATGGGCGCAAAAATATTGTTAATTGAAGACGAAGAAAAACTCGCCAGATTTGTCGAATTGGAACTCAATTACGAAGGCTACCAAGTAACCAAAGCCTTTGACGGTCGGCAGGGTTTGGAATTGGTCGAAACCGGCGATTTTGATCTGGTGCTTCTGGATATCATGCTTCCTGAACTCAGCGGAATGGAGGTGCTGCGGCGAATTCGCCGCAGGTCCTCCATTCCCGTTATTATGCTCACTGCCCGGGACAGTGTGGAGGACAAGGTGGCAGGCCTTGATCTCGGTGCGGATGACTATCTTACTAAACCCTTTGCAATCGAAGAGCTTTTAGCCAGAATTCGCACTGCCTTGAGAAAGAAATCCATCCTAGCGGAACCTTCCGTGCTGTCTGCATCTCGTGTCCGCCTGGACGTGGCCCGGCGCATTGTTACGGTGGATGATGTTCCTGTGGAACTTACTAAACGGGAGTTCGATCTTCTACACTGTCTGTTGAAAAACAAGGGCATCGTCATGTCACGTGACGCCCTTATGGATCACGTATGGGATTACGATTTCTGCGGTGAATCCAATACCGTAGATGTCTACATACGCTTTCTCAGAAGCAAGATTGATGAGGCATTCAATATCAAACTGATTCACACCGTTCGTGGAGTGGGATATGTGATCAAAGATGAGTAACAAGGAAACCGGTACAAAAACGAAAAAGATAAGCGCTTCTATCGTCTACAAACTGAATACCAAGCTTCTTTTTCGCATGCTCATTCTCTTTTTGGTATTGAATTTTTTTGTTTTTTGCGCCCTTGGAATTCAAACCGTTATCAAGACGGAAAGGGAATTGACTTCCGTGGTTTCGGCCATCAGAAGCTCAGATTCTCCCTGGTCTGATGATTTTAAATGGCTTGAGCTATCCGGTTTCCATATTGCCGTGAGCTCTGCAGACCCGCAGGGTTTTGAGCTGCCCTTCAAATCTGAAGGCGGCCTTTTTAATATGGAGCTTGAGGGAAAAAGAAGCTTTCAATTGCCTGAAGATGAGGGGCAGGGCTTTTTCAAGCGCCTGAACGGTTTGCTCTATCGCTATGAGTTCCCTTTGGAGCATCAAACTTACTCGGTGTCCATGGAACTGGGAGACGAAATCCTGCTGATTAAGCGCACTCTGTTTATCATGCTCCTGGCCGAGTTGATCATGCTTCTTGGCAGCATTTTGCCCGGCGCACGTCTTATTCGATCTACTCTGCATCCCATCACCATTCTCACGGAAGCTGCGCAAAGTCTCAACAGAAAGACTCCTGCCTTCGAATCGAAGAAAGTAGAGAACTTAACGGATACCCTGGACTCCATCAATGCGGCCAGGTTGGATACCCGAATTTCCATAGATGAAACCGAGGAAGAACTCCAGAGCCTGGCCGAAGCCATCAACGGCCTGCTGGACAGGATCAATGACAGCTATCGCTCCCAGATCCGCTTTGTCTCCGACGCTTCTCACGAGCTGAGAACGCCCATCTCTGTCATCGAAGGTTATGCAAGCCTGTTGGACCGCTGGGGCAAAAAGGATGAAAAAACCCTTGACGAAGGAATCAAAGCTATCAAGGACGAAGCATCCCATATGAAGGACCTGGTGGAAAAGCTTCTATTCCTTGCCCGCGGAGATAACAACACCATGAACCTGCAGCCTGAGCACTTTGATTTGGCCAGGTTGGCCGAAGAGGTGCTAAAGGAATTCCGGATGATCGACAGCGGTCACGAATACGATTCACATATTGAAAGCAGCGTCTGGGTTTATGCGGACAAGGGACTTATCAAGCAAGCCCTGCGCATCCTGATGGACAACGCTATTAAATACACAAATGCCGGCGGAAATATAACCGTGACTGTATCCGGCAAGGATGATCTGGCACTGTTATCGGTTCGCGATGAAGGAATCGGCATCCCTCCTAAAGCGGTTTCCCAAGTATTTGAACGTTTCTATCGTACTGATAAATCACGGGACAGGGCAACCGGCGGAAGCGGCCTGGGTCTTTCTATTGCCAAATGGATTGTGGAACGCCACGGCGGTTATATTGAGGTATTAAGCCGGCAGGAAATAGGCACAAAGATGACTATTGCCCTCCCCCTATCCGAACCCCCGTCCACTTCTGCCCAGCAGTTTTAATTGACCGAAATCCTACGCCGATTTATAATGTATCCGAGTGCAAACCATATTTTGTAATTATGTCCGGCGATTCAGGAGATCGGAAAAAAATGAGCAAAACAAGAATAACGGGCATCGCGTTGATTATGGGCACCAATGTGGGCTACGCCCTGGTGCCTTCTCTCTCCTTCCTGGCTTTCGATCAGGGAGTAGAAACGGAAACACTTCTCTTCAGTAAGTTTTTCTATGCAGCAGTGCTGATGTGGGCATACATTTTCATTAAAAAGCTGCCCTTTCGCCTGGAGAAAAAAGCGGCACGCATGATGATCTTAATCGGCCTTGCTTATATCGGCATAGCAACTACTCTATACTTCGCATTCGATTACATATCCGGTTCCCTGGCCACCATTGTTTCCTTTACTTTTCCCGCCATGATCGTTGCTATCGAGATGATAACGGGAAAAGAGAAGGTGAGAGCATCCAGGATTTCCGCCGTGATCTTATCCATGATCGGGTTGATCTTCATCGTCTGGTCCCCTGATATTTCAGCCAACCTCATAGGGATTCTATTTGCCTTGGGAACTGCCATCTCCTATGTGGTATACATGATGGGGCTGGCTGCGGAATGCATCAAAAAATCCAACACTCTGGTTGTGGCAGGCTATGTACTTTTAATGTCTACGGTTTTTAACTTTTTCCGCTGTCTCCTTTCCGGGAAACCCCTTTTTACCACCGGATTCAATCAACTGTGGCTCATGCTGGTACTTGCCGTTTTTTGCGCATTTATGGCGATTCTCTTCTTCTGCATCGGCGTTAAACTCATCGGCCCGGGAAATGCAGCGATTATCAACACATTTGAGCCGGTACTCGCCTGCTTTTTCGGTTATACCCTCGTCGGCGATGTGCTGACGCGAAATATGCTTATAGGCAGCGCCCTGGTAGTGCTGGCAGTTTTAATCGCTAACTGGCCGTCTGCAGCAGCTCGTGAAAAAAGCGCAGCAGACTCTTCCTGATTCCGTCTGGTGAGGAGGGATGCAATGATTTATGCAATCGCCTATGATTTGGGTACAAGTGCCGTAAAGACATGCCTGTTCAAAATTGATGAATCCATAGAGATGATTGCAAGCGCTTCCAGCGCAAACCACCTTTACATACTGGAAAACGGCGGAGCGGAACAGGACGCGGAAGAATGGTGGCAAGGCATGTGTCAAACCACCAAAGAGGTTCTGAGAACAGCCAATCTTCCGCCGGAGAAAATTTCAGGCATCTCTTTCTGTTCACAGATGCGGGACTTGTGCTGGTGGATAAAAAGGGAAACGCTCTCAGAAGGCCCATGAGTTACATGGATCAAAGATCGGGCGCAGAGATGAAGGCAGTGCAGGGACACGGCATAACTATATCCGGCGTAAATATCATCACCCTGCTGAAGAGCCTGTATATCACCCACGCCGCATCCACCAGTGTGAAAGACCCCATATGGAAATACAAATGGGTTGAGAAAAACGAGCCGGAAATCTTTGAAAAGGTCTATAAATGGCTCGATGTAAAAGAATATATCATATGCAGGTGCACCGGCAATTTTATCATGACCAAGGATTCTGCATATGCTACCTTTCTGTATGATCCCAAAAGAGAATGTTGGAGCAAGACCCTTTGTAATATGTACGAAATCCGCATGGAACACCTGCCGGAGATCGTCGACTGCACTGATCAAGTGGGTTTGTTGACAAAGAAAGCAGCAGAAGACCTGGGCTTGAAGGAAGGGATAAAAGTATACGGTGGCGGCGGAGACGCAACTCTCATCGGTCTTGGCGCCGGCTGCGCCAAAGTGGGCAAGATCCATATTTATTCCGGAACCTCGGGCTGGGTCAGCACCGTCATAGACAAACCTGCAGTGGATATCAATTGCATGATTGCAGGTATAGTAGCCGCCGAAAAAGGTAAGTACAACTATTTCGCGGAAATGGAAACCGCAGGTATATGCTTTGAGTGGGTGAAAGACCATATCGCCCTGGATGAGATCGGTATTTACCTGAAAAAACAGGAAGTCATAGATAATCAGGAACGTATATATGAAAGTCTGTATGATTACTTGTCTGAAACCGTAGAGCAGGCCCCTCCCGGTTCGGGCGGTGTCATATTCACGCCCTGGCTCCACGGAAACCGCTGCCCTTTTGAAGATCCCAATGCAGCGGGCATGTTCTTCAATATAAAGCTGGAAACGGGAAAGACGGAAATGATCCGGGCCGTTTTGGAAGGAATATGCTATCATCTTAGATGGATGCTCGAATGCCAGGATAAAAAGATTAAGACATCGGAAACCATCCGGTTCGTCGGCGGCGGCGCATTATCCAAAGTAACATGTCAAATACTGGCCGATATAACGGGCAGGAGAATCGAAACGGTTCCGCTTACCAAGGACATCGGAGCCGTGGGCGCGGCAATGCTTATCGTGGTGGGTTCCGGCGGTGCGAAGAATCTGGAAGAAGTAAGCAAATGGATAAAAGCAAAGGAAGTTTACGAGCCTAACTTGAATCATAAAGCCATCTACGATAAGAATTATTCCGTGTTCAAGACCTTATATAAAAGCAACAAAAAGAGTATGTGCATAATAGGAGTATCTCCTCGGAAACCGGCGGCATTTTTATGCGCCTTTGCAAAACCGGCGCGAAAATGCCGTAAGATTTCCCTGTCTCCGTATTCGAAAATTTCCATCCTGCTTCCTTCCTGTTTCTTTACAAAGCTGAAATAATCGGGAAGCAACTCAGGGCATTTGTCCATTATCAAAACCCCGTTGGCGTATAGAGCAAGCCCTTTTTCATACTCCTTTGTATAGAAATCATAGGGTATTTTCTCTGCCCAGGTTGTCGCTAAGCTCATCTTTTGTCATGCCGATGCCTGTATCCGCAACTTTCAGAATGCGGTTGGGCTTGTCCACTGAAATTTTTATATAATAGTCACTTGGATTAAAGTGGATATTTTCATCAGTCAAAGCAATATAGTACATTTTATCCATGGCGTCGCTGGCATTTGATATCAATTCCCGCAAGAATATTTCCTTGTTGGTATAGATGTAATTGATCATCAAATCCCAAAAGCCGCTTCGATTCTGCTTTAAATTGCCTTTTCGCCATAAAAACATCCCTTCTCCTTTCTTCCTGATATTTCGCTCCATCACAATGAATTAGCACTCATTGATATAGAGTGCTAATAGTAATATATCACTTTCCCTGACAGGGAACAATATAGTGCATTACCCCCTGGGCCATATAGTCGCCTAAAATCAGAGCATGTTTGAGCATCCGGTCCCTAATATCCAGCTCTTTGTCATATTCCTGCTCCAGCAGGGCGATCTTCTCTCTGATGCTCATGCCGGGGAGATTATTGAGCAAATACTGCCACTGGTCTTTGCTCCAAAAAGGATTACAGCGCGCAAGACAATCAGCCACTTCCTCCACAAACCTATAAAGATCAACTGTCGCAGCATCCGCCGTCTGCGGGTCGCCGCTGATTTGCGCGTTAACCAATATCTGAAATTTTACGATGTACATATCCAGGAGTTGAGCAAATCTCTCGGCATGCTCTACACCAAAGAAAGGTTGAAGTTTTTCTTTAAATATCTCGGGAATGTGGTAAAGACGCTTGTTTATCGCATCTATGTTGCTGAAACCTGTAATCATGCTCACCTGATAGGACCTCATCCATATGACCAGATCTCTCCAAAGAGTTCTGAAATCGTTGATCAGGTTCATCTGCCCATAGGTGATGTATTTTTCCGGACTTGGACATGCTCCCTGGTTTTGGTTGGGGTATTGATTTAAATTCTGATTTGCGGCTGCATAATATGCCGCATGATTAAGTAAGCCTTCCATTTTATGATCCTCCGTGCATTTTCTGCTCATCTTATAGTCTATGAACATAGTAATGCGCCGGTTCCTCACACCTGGAATTCAGGGATCAATAAATTTAGAAGGCTTTAAGGAGTCAATAATTCAGAAGGCTAGAAGCTGATACTGCTTGAATCACCTGTTGTTCTTTAAATATTCATCTATCCTGTCATCAAAGGCTTTTCGGATAGCGGCGATAACCGGATGTTTGGCCGAAGCGTATTTTATATCGTCAATGGACGATACGGGCAGAACTTTGGGAGAAGTTCCCGATAAAAACACTCCTTCCGCCTCATGGAGTCGACTGGCCGCAATTGATGTTTCAACCACCTCATAACCCATATCCTTGCACACCTCTATTACATGCATGCGGGTTATACCTTTCAATACTTTCTCTTCCGGAGCGGTAAGTATCCTGTTGCCTTTTATGAAAAATATATTCGATGTGCCGCCTTCGGTTACATTGCCTTCCCGATCAACAAGGAAAACCTCATAAAAACCTTTTTCAGCTTTAATCTTGTTGATTTTCTTTTTATAATCGTGATCCACAAGCTTTATGTTTGGGTTTTCCCGTTCCAGCGGAAGCAGCCCCACGGGAACGCCGTTTCTTATTTCTTCCAAAGAAGGATAATAGCTCTTGCTTATATATCCCAGAACCCTCTGCTCCCCGTCAGCCGAAAAGATAATAAACTTGATGTTGCAGTTTTCGTTCTCGTTGGCCTCCACAATTCTATGGATCTGTTCCTTAAACTCCCCGGCGTCTATGCGGCAGGCATGTCCGAGAGACTGGAAGGATTTGCACATCCGGATATAATGGTCTTCAAAAAACAGAGGGATGCCGTCGATTATCCTGATTACCTCATAAATCTTGATGCCGTCATGGGCATCTAAAATGGCTGCCAGGTCCGATCCCGAACATTCTTTTATTATGCCGTTGTCGATATAGTATTTGCCTACATTGTCGTCCATCTATTTTATGCCTCTTTTCTCTTTCGTTTCATTAGAACAGCGTGAGTATCCAGCAAATTACGGGCGCAACAAAAATTGCCGGAAGGTAATTTGCCACCTTGATTTTCGCAAGCCCAATGAGATTCAATCCCAGTGCTATAATCATAACGGAACCCGCGCAGGTAATCTCCGCTATGGCTGAATCCGTGAGGACCGGTTGCAGCGATTGCGCCAATAGCACGATGGACCCCTGAAAGACAAATACAAATGCCGCCGCGAACATGACACCGATGCCCAGACTCACGGACAGGATGGCAGAGGATATGAGGTCCAACAAGGATTTGGTAAAGAGCATCTCATTATCCCCGGTGAGTCCGGCATTCAGCGACCCCACTATGGTCAAAGCCCCTATGCAAAAAAGAAGGCTTGCCGTTACGAAGCCCTCCGCAATGGATACGTTGCCGCTGTCTGCCTTTTTAAATCGTTTGCCGATCCAGTCGCCCAATGCGTTTATTCGCCCGTCTATATCAAGCCAAGTGCCGATTACGGCTCCTACCACGATGGAAACAATGAGTATAAGAGTATTTTCCCCTTTTAAGGCTCCGGATATACCGATATAAATGGTGCAGAGGCCGATTCCAATCATGATGGCATCCGTGAATCTCTTGGAAATTCCCTTCTTGAAAAGCAATCCGATGGCGCTGCCTATGATCACAGTCGCCGTATTGACAAACACGCCTATCATTTCATTTCTCCCTTGTATTTACTGCAAATAGATTACTATTGCGCCGGGTGCTTGTCAATAAAGGATTGCGAACTTGCGCTCCGGTGCTTCTATACAGGATTAAAAGGTTTGTTGCGGTTGTTCCGGCTCCGGTGATTGCAAGGACATGGGCTGGCCTAGAACGAAATAGTAAATCAAGCCCTGTGAAAAATAATCTCCGATAATATTCGTCAATGCCAATATACGGTCAAATACTGCTGCGTTTTGTTCATACTCCTGGGTCAGAAATGTGGTGGCCTGTTCAATGTGCATGCTTGTAAATGCGGAGCTCAAGGACACCCATTCGCTCTTGCTCCAAAAGGGATTGGTGTTGGATGAAAGTTCGGCCCTTTCGTCCACATTCTGATAAAGCCGTTGTGTAAAAGCGTTAACTGAATTAACGTCCTTGTTCTTAAGCGCAACGAACAGAGATTGGAAAAGAGCTATATATTGGATCATTAGATTTATAGACTGTTCAGCAATTTGATCTCCGAAGGACAGCCTCAGCATATTTCCGTATTCTGCAGGGATTCTATAGANNGGTTGCTCACCGCCTCTACATTTCCGATCCCGCCGTAAAGACTTACTATATAGTCTCTCAACCAGGTGGCTAAATCCCTCCAAAGCATCCTCGCTCTAAATATTAAGTTTAATTGTGCGGGAATAAAAAAAGGACTTTTACCCGGGACTTGACTTCGGGAAAATTGAATTTCAGGAGCCTGCATACCTGGCATTTGCATTCCGGGGATTTGATTATTGACACCCATTTTCATTTCTCCTTTAATAATATATATCCACAGTATATTAAAAGATTTTCAAAACGGTTAAAGGCGGCAGAAAGACTATAATTCGTATATTTATAAAAATTATTAAAAAAACGTAGCATAGTTGCATAAATATAAAGTGATGCGTATAATTATTCTTGTTGATAAGTTGATAAATAATAATTAGGTAATTCGGAAAGAAATGGAGTTTTATCGTGCTGTTGATAAGGGCTACATTAGCATTTCTATAGTAAATAGTGATAAAGATATTGAGAGCAATCGTACTTAATTCGGGCTCTCCTTTCTTTCCTTGCACAACGGGCATGAAACTTATGCTTATGATTCTACAGTCTCATCCGCTAATGTTCCAACTCTTGAAAGTCTTGGGCAATGCCTCTAATAACCGGTAACACGCTTTTAGGTTCAAGTCCCTTGCCTTTTCAAACTACTCCGCAATTTAAAAACCATATATAAAATAAAAAAAGACGAGGTGTAAAATCTCGTCCTTATTTTGTGGCGGAGGGCATGGGACTCGAACCCACGAGGCTGTTACGCCGTACTCGCTTTCCAGGCGAGCTCCTTAGCCACTCGGTCAACCCTCCAAATCATACTGCACCGGATGGCGTGCCTATTTAATATACAACACTTTCCGCGGAAAATCAATATTTATTTGATTATAAATCACCGACTGAGGCATGAAACAAATGTAAATAGGGCATAAAATTTTGTGCAAAATATGGAGTTATGTGTGGATCAAAAGTCCCTAAACGGCCTTTTTGCGTAGAAAGTTAAAAAACTCAAGGTTTATCTTCCTTGTAATCCACACATAACTCGGGTTTTTGCACATTTTTTCTTCTAATTCTTAACAGAGCAGGTCCACAGAGCCTCATTGTAATTTTGATGGCACCTGCCCCTTGTTGCCATCTATTATAAAAAAGTGTTGCATAAAAAGTCCCGTTGTGATAACCTATCGGAGGTTCTAAAAACAGGAATACCTGTAAGCATGGAACTGTAGTATTCCACTCCCCTTTTCGGGGGTTTTTTATGACCAAAATCCGGTCGCCCCCACGGCTACGCCCTTTGTAAGCGCAGCCGTCATCAGCTTATACGTTTTCAGCAAATAAAAAGAAAGGGAGGAATCATCTATGACAGAAAAACGCGAAATCATCCAAGTAGAGGACAGGGTACCGTTATCGAAAGGGATCCCGCTCAGCATTCAGCACACTTTTGCCATGTTCAGCGCATCCGTTCTGGTTCCCTGGCTCTTCGGCATCAATCCCGCCATCGTCCTTCTTATGAACGGCATTGGCACTCTCTTATTCATACTTATTACGAAAGGCAAAGCTCCCGCCTATTTAGGTTCCAGCTTTGCTTTTCTTTCGCCTACATTCGTAATCCTTGCAAACCCTGAAATGAGCTATTCCCACGCTCTGGGTGGGTTTGTAGCATCAGGCCTCCTCTTTTGCGCCGTTGCCATCCTTATTAAATATGTGGGAATAAAATGGATCGATGTTCTCCTTCCACCTGCTGCAATGGGCCCGGTCGTGGCTCTCATCGGCTTGGAGCTTGCAGGATCCGCCGCAACAAACGCCGGACTTATACTTACGGAAGAATACACGGCGATAAATCCCAAATATGTGGCGGTGTTTGCAGTAACCCTTCTCATAGCCGTTTTCGGACAAGTTCTATTGAGAGGCTTCCTGGCTGCCATCTCCATCCTGATTGCCATCTGCACCGGCTATGTGCTTTCCCTGATCTTGGGGCTGGTGGATTTTTCCGCAGTCAGCAGCGCATCGGTCTTTGCTATGCCACACTTCCAACTTCCGGTATTTGATCTTTCCGCCATCATCATTATCTTGCCCGCCACCCTGGTGGTCATCTCAGAGCACATCGGCCATCAGGTAGTCACCGGTGAGGTCATCGGCCGCGACCTTTTGAAAGACCCCGGTCTTCACAGGTCCATGCTCGGCGACGGCATCTCAACCACCCTCTCCGCCTTGTTCGGTTCCGTGCCCACCACCACTTACGGCGAAAACATAGGCGTTATGGCGGTAACAAAAGTGTACAGCGTCAGAGTCATCGGCGGTGCTGCTATCTTTTCCATCCTGTTGGCTTTCATTGGGAAAGCTTCCGCACTGATTCAGACTATTCCCGCTCCAGTAATGGGAGGTATCAGCTTCTTGCTTTATGGTATGATTGCCGCATCGGGGCTGCGCCTGCTGGTGGACCAAAAGGTAGATTACAGCAAGGGTCGTAACCTTGCCCTATCGGCAGTTGTCTTTGTCACCGGGCTTTCCGGCGCCTTTATACAGATTGGCGAAGTAAGGCTCACGGGCATGTGTCTTGCCGCCATTGTGGGTATCGTTTTAAGCCTTATCTTCTACATTATCGACAAAGCCGGTCTTTCCAACGATTAAGCTAATGCGATCAAAGGAGACGGACCTTATTTTGATCTAATCGCCAAAGAAAATGGTCCGTACCTTTTGATCCAACGACTATTCGCGGGAGCAAAACTTCCGGCGCAATATAAAAGCAGCCACGGGCCGTAAACC
>LFRM01262127.1_pt1 | contig 11782 bp, 9 predicted proteins | sample 618341 | NCBI WGS metagenome assembly LFRM01 (sample SAMN03654438, study PRJNA283298) | anaerobic digester metagenome | isolation source: pool of bioreactors CSTR01a, CSTR02a, and CSTR03a thermophilic anaerobic... | place: Denmark: Kgs. Lyngby | collected 2014-05-21
TTTTTCGAGGTTGTGAGCTCTGGAACTTCGGTTTTGAAAGCTAGGAGGTGGGATCCCTCCTTCCCTCCTGCGCCGCCGAGCATACGGTTCCGTACTACAGCGGTTCGTCTAGGCCCCTGAAAGCGCCGAGGCGAGTCCAAGTGCACAGAGGAAGGATTTCTTGAAGGCTTCGTTCATATAGGTATCTTCAGTTCAGTCCGCTGGAGGCCTCGGCCGTCGGTGGCCGACCTACATGCCCGCTCTTCCGTCTGTTTGCGTTTCCGGCTGCGAGCCCGAGTTTAGGGACGTTTCGATTGGCGCCGAATGAGACACCGGAATCTCCGGCGGATCCGGCCGTCAAGTCCTCGACGACGTTCTTCGCGTACGCAAGCCTGAAGCGGTTGCTCAAGCCGCACGTGATCGAGGCGAGCTCGCTCTCGACTTGCGCCCCGCAAAAAAGGCGAAACGGAGCCTGCTCATCTACGGCCCGCTCAAGCCGGCGCAACGAGCCGATGCCTCTCATGAAGGCGTCCCCCATCATCTTCCGATCAAAAGGGCCGGTCCCTCAACTTGGTACAAGAAGTGTAGAATGTCGAACGGATTAAGACTGTCGACGATACCGATCACGAGGCGGACTACGTGCTTTGCAGGCATCCGTTCACGCATGTCCGGAGAAAGAAGTTGAGGATGCATGCACGAAAGGGCTTCTCCATCCTATTAGCGCCCATCGTCTCCGACATCCACACCTCGTTCTCATGCCTGGCATACATTGTTCAGTCGCACGGGCTGCTGCCGGGCGGTGTGGGAACCCATGGCCAATCCATGACCATTCCGGTGGTCCGTAGGCCCCAAGACAGCAAAACGCCTTCCCAACAATCGCTTAGGGAAGGCGTTTTCCTTGGTGGGCCATCAGGGACTCGAACCCCGGACACCCTGATTAAGAGTCAGGTGCTCTAGCCAGCTGAGCTAATGGCCCTTGACAACTCATTGACGGCCTTAATTATATCACGTGTTGTCGCCGCTGACAACGGGGAAAATGAAAACGGAGACACTCAACTCCATTGGCAAAATGGGGTGAGCAGTGCTCTGCCGTGTCTTGGATTATACCACAACGGCGGCTTCAACCATCTCCCCCGCAGCTTCTGGGGCCGGCTGATTCTGCGGAGCACCATAGGCGGTATGACCCTCGCAAATAGACTGCGACAGTCGTGGCGCTTTCGCTCCGAATGGTCGGCGGTGGGATTCCTCTATTTTTGCATTCGGCGCATTGGACGATGCAGCCGGAGATGGAGGGGTATTCTATGGCCGTGTCGTAGATGAGCTACACGAATAGGCTACATAAACCCTGAGATAGGTGGTATACAGTGCGAGATCCACGAGTGACCAACATGGCAAAGGTGCTGGTTCATTATTCCCTGGGCATCAAGCCCGGTGACTTCTTCGTAATTCGAAGCGGAGAAGTGGCGACCCCGCTTATCAAAGCCGTCTATGAGGAGGCCTTGCAGGCAGGGGCGCATCCTGAGGTACAGATCAGAATGTCGGAGATCAACGAGATCTTCTTAAAAAACGCCAATGATGAGCAGTTGCAGTATGTCTCATCACTGACTCGAATTCCGGTCGAGGAGGCCGATGCCTGTCTCACCATTTTGGGCGAGGTCAACGTCAGAGCCCTCAGCGGGGTCGACCCGGCCCGGCAAGCACTACGCTCGCGCGCCACTTCTGAACTGACCAACACAATGATGAAGCGAGCGGCTGCAGGCGAGTACCGCTGGTGTTTGACACAGTTTCCTACCAATGCCGACGCCCAGGAAGCCAATATGTCTTTGTCCGAATACGAGGATTTCGTCTTCGAGGCCTGCGGACTCAATGAAGAAGATCCGGTAGCCTACTGGCAAAGGATCGATGCCGAACAAGAAGAGCTGATCAAGAGACTCGATTCCGTGGAGACCTTGCACATCGTCGGCGAGGATACCGATTTGACCCTGAACACTGGCGGACGCCGTTGGAAAAGCTGTAGCGGCAAGTCCAACTTCCCCGACGGGGAGATCTTCACGGGCCCGGTGGAGGATTCGGCCAACGGTTACATACGCTTCAGTTTCCCCGGGATCTTCAGAGGCCAACTGATCGAAGACATCCGGTTGCGCTTCGAAGACGGAAAGGTCGTCTCGGCCGCGGCTCGCCACGGCGAAAAGCTCTTACATGCCCTTTTGGATACCGACCCCGGGGCCCGATATCTGGGCGAGTTGGGGATCGGTACCAACTACGCCATCACGCGCCATACCCGTAACATGCTCTTCGACGAAAAAATCGGCGGCACCGTCCACCTGGCTTTGGGTGCCGCTTATCCTGCAACAGGTACTCGGAGATGTGTATAAGAGACAGGGGATATGTTGTGCGATCTCAGAAGCGGCGGTGAGATATATGCCGACGGGCAGCTGATCTACAAAGACGGCAAGTTCACATTCTAAACTGCACGGGCGTTGTCACGGCTTGCTACCGTGACAACGCCCGTCATCATTTGAGAAGGTAGAATATCCAAGTAGACATCTGGGCCGCGCAACGGTTCGGGAACGCGGCTTTGATACGCCAACGTCTTGGGAGAAGAGGATCACGACGTCTTGGAGGCAGTTTAGACTGCGGCAACGTCTTGACGGTTACGCTTACGCTGTTGTTGTAAGGCGTCAGGTGTTTAAATGAAGAGCGGCTGCCGACCGGTGCAAGGGCGCCATGGCTATCCCCGGCGGTGTGGTACTCCTCTATTGGCTCAGCCGTTTCCAGGAAGTTGGTATTGAGTAACGAAATGATAGCTATATACATCATATTGGGAAGGGAGCTGCCGAGTGCCGCAAGCAAGCATCGTTCCTACCCGCCTACGTTGTGAGTACGCAAAGAACCCAATAGGCCTGGACGTGGCCCGGCCTCGCCTTAGTTGGGAGCTAGTCTCGGAAAAACGCGATCAAATGCAATCAGCGTATCAAATACTGGTCGCCGGCAGTAAAGAAGCACTCGCATCGGGGATCGGTGATCTTTGGGATTCTGGGAAGGTAGAATCATCAAAGACGGCACAGGTCGTCTATGAGGGTAAACCGCTGCGCTCTCGCCAGCGCTGTTACTGGCAGGTGCGCGTGTGGGATGCGGCCGGAAATGCCAGCGGCTACAGTGAGCCGGCCTACTGGGAAATGGGCCTTTTGAATCCGGAGGATTACCAAGGCCAGTGGATAGGTTTTGACACCCGGCTGGGAAAACCGGAGCTCACGCTGGATGGTTGTCACTGGATGTGGTGTGCGGACGCAGACGAACAGGTGCCTAATCAAGGCTTTTTCCGGCGAGAGCTTACGGTGGACTCCGATGCGGAAGTAGAAAGCGCTTGGTTTTTGTTGACGGCGGACAACGCTCTGCAGCTTTACGTCAACGGGCGGTTCGTAGGCCGCGGCAGCGGCGCCTGGAAAGCCGTGCAGTATATAAATCTGGCCCCTTATCTTCAGGAGGGTGCCAATGTCTTGGCCATCCACGCTGTGCGGCGCAGAGCCGATTCAGCCGGACTGATCGGACGGCTCCGTGTCGTATATACAAACGGTCAGATCGATTGGATTGACATCGATGCCTCCTGGCGAGCAACCTCGAAAGAGACGGCGAGCTGGCAGGAGTCGTGCTTTGATGACGGTTCCTGGCCGGCAGCCGTTGCCCGAGCACCCTATGAGGGTAATGTCAATGTGAAGCAGTGTCCGGCACCCTCTCCCTTCATGCGGCGAGAGTTCACCGTACAAGCCAGCATCCGTCAAGCCCGTCTGTACAGCACGGCTCTGGGAGTATATGAGATGCGCCTGAACGGGCAGCGAGTCGGCAAGGATGAGTTGCGACCAGGCTGGACCGACTATCGATGCCGCCTGCAGGTTCAAGCCTATGATGTCACCGATCTTCTGGCCGAGGGAGCCAACGCTTGGGGAGTCATCCTGGGAGACGGCTGGTACACCGGCTATGTAGGGGGCTTCGGACGAGGACGCTACGGCGATTATCCCTTGGCTTTCTTAGGACAGCTGCACATAGAGTACGAAGACGGCACCTCGCAAATCATCGCCACGGATTCGCAGTGGCGTGCCTCGACGGGACCGATCATCACTTCCGATTTGCTCATGGGTGAGATCTACGACAGCCGTCTGGAGATGCCGGGATGGGACAAGGCAGGTTTTGCCGACGACCATTGGCAGACGGTGACCGTCGTGGAAAAAGAGGTGCCCAAACTCGTGGCAGCACAGGCTCCGGCGGTACAGATCACCGAGGAAGTCCGTCCCATTGCGCTGAATGAGCCGCTGCCAGGTACTTTCGTGTTCGATCTGGGGCAAAACATGGTCGGCAAATACCGCCTGCGTGTCCAAGGACCTCGGGGCACCCGAGTTTTCTTGCGTTTCGCGGAAATGCTCAACGATGACGGAACGATATACACGGAGAATCTGCGCTCGGCGCGCCAGACGGATATCTACATCTTGAGAGGCGACGGAGTGGAAGAATACATACCCTTCTTCACCTTTCACGGTTTCCGTTACGTCGAAGTTACGGGCTTTCCGGGAACACCGACGCTGGACAGCTTAGCCGGTCTGGTGATGCACAACGCCGTGCAATCCGTGGGCAGTTTCACCTGTTCGGATGAGTTGGTGAATAAGCTGCAGAGCAATATCGTCTGGGGCGCTCGAGGCAATTTCGTGAGCACTCCCACCGACTGTCCGCAGCGTGATGAGCGGTGCGGATGGACGGGCGACGCCCAGGTATTCGTACGCACGGCGTGTTCCAACATGGATGTGGCAAGCTTTTTTGCCAAGTACATGAACGCCGTTGACGACGGCCAGGCTGACACAGGCGCCTTCCCTCATGTGGCTCCCATGGTTTTTGAGTATGGCTTCGGTTCCCCCGCCTGGGGCGATGCCGGTGTGATCGTGCCCTGGACGATTTATCTTTGCTACGGCGATACGGCCATTCTGACCAGGCACTATGGGGCTATGAAGCGCTGGATCGCCTACCTGAAGGAAAACAGTCGGGATCTGGTGCGTCCGGCCGAGGGCTACGGCGACTGGCTCTCCGTGGCCGCCGATACCCCGAAAGAGGTTATATCCACGGCCTACTTCGCCTACAGCACGAAGTTGTTGAGCAAAATCGCTCGAGTGTTGGGTTTTGACGATGATGCCCGTTACTATGAAGAGCTCTTTGAGAAGATCAAAGCGGCCTTTAACAAAGCCTTTGTCGCCCCCGACGGTCGTATCCACGGCGACACGCAGAGCTGTTATCTGTTGGCGCTCCATATGGATCTGCTGCCGCAACAGATGCGACAGACTGCCGCCCAGCACCTGATTCGGACGATCGAAGAGAAAGACTGGCACCTTTCCACCGGCTTCTTGGGAGTGGGCCTGTTGCTGCCCATACTCAGCGATATCGGCCGCACCGACATCGCCTACCGTCTGCTTCACAACGAGACCTACCCATCGTGGATTTATTCGATCCACCAGGGTGCTACCACGATCTGGGAACGCTGGAACTCCTACACCAAAGAGCACGGCTTTGGCGATGCGGGCATGAACTCGTTCAACCACTACGCTTTGGGTTCAGTCGGCGAGTGGTTCTACCGTTACGTAGCCGGGATTGAAATAGACGAGGATCATCCCGGGTATGAAAGATTCATCATCCGGCCGCTGCCCGGAGGCAAACTGCAGTGGGCGCGGACCGAGTATCATTCCATTCGCGGCCCGATCGCCGTTTATTGGGAGCTGAAGGACGACGCTTTCAAACTGGACATCCGTGTTCCCGTCAACACGCAGGCCACCGTCTACGTGCCCTTAGGAAAGGAGCAAACCCTCACCGAAAGCGGCATGGCGCTCATCTCAAAAGGGGCTGCAACTACCAAGACACATGACGGTGTGCGTAATCTACGGATCGTCGACGGAAAGGCTGTTTTGGAAGTGGGTTCGGGCGAGTACTCCTTCGTGGCCCGGTAGCCCGTCATAGACGACGAGATCAACACGGGAAGAAGCTATCGGCATCCATATCGGAAGGCTTGTGACAGAGAAGAAAAGAGGAGCTTCCGCCAGCTGACAGTGGCGAGGCTCCTCTTTGCTTTTCTATGGGCTTATCACTTAACTGCAGAGTTCTATCTTGCACAAAGCTTGTCCAACAACACCTTGGCCGTGCCGACTAAAATACCCTCAGCGCCTTCACCGACCGGATTCCAGGCCGCAGCCCAGGTTTCGTATCCGCCCTCTTCTTTCAACGCTTTGTCGGTGGGGATATACGCCAGACAATCGTTGGCCAGACCGATCACAAAGGTGTGCGGGCAGGGCGAAGATTCCTTAATGGCCAGGCCTATCTCGGTGAAGATCTCTCCCGGCAGGCCCACCCACGCTGATTCGCCGATCCGAATTACCTGCACTTCTGACGATATCTGCGCAGGCAATTCAGCGAGCAGCAGAGACTCCTGGGCATACATAGGACGCAGAGCAGCCGGAATGGGTTGACCCACCACCCAGCTGAACGGCCCGCCTTGAGGATCCGGATCTTTCCCGTCCAGGATGGCTTTAGCGATCGACAGATCCTCCTCGGTGTATTTTTTCCGGGGCAGGGTCACCTGTTGACTTGCCGCCCGGATGGAGACATCGGTCTGAGGGCTGATGCGGCTGAGCACTTTCAGTACCTCGCCGCCGAGGATGGACGCCACGCGCTTCGCTTGTTTGTGCCCCGCTTGCTGATGCGGGTCAAAGACATTCACGTTGTTGATCTGACCCGATGTACCGTTGAAGAGCATGGGGATGCATTGGGCCCCGAGCATTTGCCGCATGAAGCGATCGAAGTGTCCGTAGTAGTCGGCGGATACGGCCCGGCCGTCGTCGGTACCCACATAATGGAGACTGAACTGAGCGACGACCGAGATGGGTTGTCCCTCGGGAGTCTCCACCAGTAAAACGCCGACCGCAGGGTCAATGGGACTGGTGGGCCCGATGATGTCAGGGTTTCCCCGTCCCGGATTCATCTGCACGTATCCGTTGCGCATGCGATAGCGACGGCAAAAGCTGATGCCGTGGACTTCGCCGCGGCCCCAGGCCATTCGGGCCGGACGCAATCTTCGTACCGCAAGGACCACGCTGTCGGCTATTCGTCTGACGACCCACCGGACGTAGTCCGGATCGGGATGCACTTCTCCCACACGGAACATAGCGGGCCCGGTGTGCGTATGGGTGCACCCGATCAAGACATGACCGGGTGGAATGCCGGTAGCCTCTTGCACCAGTTCCCGTACCGTTTGAACATCGGCCAGTGTGATCCCGATCAGATCGAGCACCACCATGGCCACTCGCACGGTTCCGTCATCAATGACCAGTGCTTTGGCTCGCAAGGGATCGTGCACATCATGAGCCGGACGACTCGTAAACGATCCGGCCAAGGAGATGTTCAACGGGGGCGTGATATCCAGTTCTGCAACGCCAGCCTCAAGACGAACCATAATCTCCCTCCGTCTCCGTAAAGACATTGTAGCTGTCGGCTAAAGGTTAACCTCGGCCGCTGTGCGAGGTTCTTCACTGCCGTTTGGCAAAAGCGGCTAATCCCAAGCGACGGTCTGCGGCGAACCTGTCTGGGCCGAACGCCAGATGGTCTCGGTGAATAAGGCCACTTTCAGGGCATCCTCCGGTGGCGACTTCACGGGTTCATCTCCCAGGCAAGCGGCGATGAAGTTGCGGGCCGGATTGTCCGGGTCGGGTCCGGCGGGCGGAATCAGCTCGGCCTCTTGATTGCGCAGTTTGGCCGTGACTTGACCGTCACGGTAGTAAATCACGCCGTTTTCAGCCCAGAAGGTGATTTCATCGCGCCATTCCGCCCCATTGCCGACTATGGCGAGATTGAGCAAGACTCCGTCTTCGCATCTGGCTGTCAAGGCGGTATTGATATCTACCGGAGCATCGAAGTACTCCATGGACGCATACACGTTCTGCGGTCGCGCACCCGTGGCCCACATGACGATATCGAGCAAGTGACTGCCGGAATCATTGATCTGGCCCCCGCCCGAAAGCCCCGGATCGTGCCGCCAAGTGTTCCGGAACAGATTGAGCCAATCCTGTCCGAGCAGGCCTGAAACGTACTGAACCTTTCCCATCGGCCCGTCGTTCAACAGATCACGTATGAAGCGGAAGTTCTCCTGATACCGCCGTTGATACGAGACCACGACCGCTTTTCCGGCCCTGTCTTTGGCTTCAATCACGGCCCGGGCTTGTTCGCTTGTACAGACCATGGGCTTTTCCACCAGCACGTGCAGGCCGCGTTCCAGTGAGTTCGTGATGTGTTCGAAATGCAGGGTATGAGGAGTCAACACCTGTACGGCATCCAACTCGACCGTATCCAGCATCTGTCGGTAGTCAGAAAACCTGGGCAGATCAGGCACGAGCCCGGGTACTCTTTGATACAGTCGCTCAAACGCCCCGGGGTCGATGTCGCATAGGGCGACGATTTGTGCTTCGGGGATTTTGAGCAGCCAGAGAGCATGTCTGGTGGCGACGTTACCGCACCCGATAAACCCGACGCGGATCTTGCTCATGCGATTCCCTCCCATCGCAGCTGCGTGAATGGCCCTGAGATCCGGGTCTGATCGCAGCTAAGTCTCGAGTTGTTCCATACACTCCCTGCCCCACCAACTACACTCCGACGGGTTCCTAAACGACCACTTTCTTCCAGCTTCCATGTCGAAAGCGCCAGTACAACAGACAACCTCGCACGGTGAGGTCGATGGACATGGCCACCCAGGCCCCGACCAATCCGTAACCGAGTGTGACGAGCCAGTGAGCCAAAATGAGGCGAATGCCGCAGATACCCAACAAACTGATTATCATCACCGATCGCGTGTCACCGGCGCCTCTCAGCGCTCCTGACAGGACCCGTTGAAATGCCATGAAGGGCTGGGAAATGGCTACGATCCGGATGACCACCGTGCTGTGATCGATGACCTCCGGATCCGTGGTGAATATGCTCACCAATGCCCGAGGGAACAAAAGAAAGAGCAATCCCATGAATCCCATAATACAGGCAGCGATGCGGGCCGCCTCCAAGCCGACGCGTTCGGCTTCCTTAGGATCACCGGCTCCGAGAGCCTGACCGACCAGGGATGTGGCGGCCAAAGCGAAGCCTGCCCCGGCGATGAAGGACAGATTCTCGGTCTGTAGGGCGATACGATGGGAGGCAAAGGCCACGGTACCCAATGACGATAGGATCATGGTAAAGGCCATCTGGCCCACACGTATGACCCCTTGCTCCATACCGGCCGGAATGCTTATGTTAAGGATGCGCCTCAAAGTCTCTACATCAGGGCGGTAGTCATCTCGCAGGCGCAGATGGACCGCCTTCTTGCCGCTATAAAGAGCTGACAAGGCAACAGATGCACCGAGGAAGTGAGCGACGGTCGTGGAAATCGCCGCTCCGAGCAAGCCTAAGCGCGGAAAACCGGCAGCGCCGAAGATTAACAGGTAGTTGCAAATGACATTGGATATGTTTGTGACACCGGTGGTGAACATAGGTGTCTTCGTGTCACCTGCACCTCGTAGTGCGGCATTGCTCATAACGAATAAGAATTGCGGAATAACGCCCAGTCCTACGATGCGCACATAGATTGCGGCTCCTGCTAACACGTCCGGTGCAGCCTTGGGAAACAAGACCTTAACCAGTGGATTGGCAAGAAACACGAAAAAAAGGCTGGCAACGAGAGCCAGACCACCTCCCAACACAAGAGATTGACGGGCCACTTTGTTTGCCTCCTCATACTCCACGGCACCTGTACATCGGGCAACAAGTGCCGTGGTGCCAGTGGTTATCGAGGCAAAGAGAGAAGTGGCAATCATCATGATCTGGGCCCCCAAACCCGCCGCGGCTAAAGCTGATGCCCCGAGGCGTCCCACCATGGCTGTGTCGACCATGTTCACTGACATATGCAAGAAACGGTCGATGATCGCCGGCCAGGCCAACATCAGCACCTTATTTCGCACGGACGGACTTGAAAGGCTTGTCGCTTTCGATGGAACACCCATGACTAATCCCCCTTATTACAGTTGTTCAAGCTTGATTCGCCTTCACCTTCCGGTGAAGATGGATGACGCGATGTATTCAACCACTGCACGAGGCACCGTTGGTTAACACCCAGGAGGGATTTCAAATCGATCCGGTGCATACCGATACAAGGCGTATGCCGTACAGGAGATGCAGGGGCGGTGATGAAATCGCTCCGCAACACCCAAAAACTCAGATCGAGTACGAGGAGACGGGTTTGGGAGGGATTTCTGATGACCGATGATTCAGGGAGAGTCAAAAAAGCGATCCGGCAGCGGTATGGTACGGCTGCCCTCACCGTCAAGACACATGCGGGTATGCGGGCCTCTTGCTGTCCGGGATCATCCTGCTGTTGCGGCCGATCACAGATAGACCTGACCGGAGACGCCTACACCCCTGAAGATCTGGATCAACTGCCTGAGAAAGCCCGATTGGCATCGCTGGGTTGCGGCAATCCCACCGCCCTGGCGGCGCTCAAAGAGGGCGAGATTGTGCTAGATCTCGGAAGCGGCGGAGGCATCGACGTCTTGCTGTCCGCCAAGAGAGTCGGTCCCACGGGCAAAGCCTACGGACTCGATATGACCGATGAGATGCTAGCCTTGGCCCGTGAAAACCAACTCGAAAGCGGCCTAGACAACGTTGAGTTCCTCAAAGGTGATATGGAGCAGATTCCGCTTCCCGATGAACACGTAGACGTCATTATCAGCAACTGTGTGATCAATCTGTCGCCGAATAAAGGCCGCGTGTTCAAAGAAGCGTGGCGTGTGCTAAAACCGGGCGGTCGCATCGCAGTCACCGACATCGTATTCCGTGGCAACAAAGCCCTCATTCCTGATGGGGTGCTGCAACAGATGGAACAATGGACGGGCTGTGTCGCGGGTGCACTGTCCGAAGAGGAGTATCACCAAAGACTGCAAGAAGCGGGATTCGTCAATATCTCTGTCGAGGTGATCCGGGTCTATGACCGACAGGTCATTGAGCAATGGATTGGCTCGGGTCAATGGCCCCAAGAAGGAGTGCAAGTGACCAGCGCGTTCGTTCGGGCATACAAGCCCAAGAACTAAACGGGGTGCGCCTCCTTGATGACGAGCGCACACGATAAACCAGGGCCCGGCGGCTATGCCAGCTTGCCGACATGGCAATAGAGTGTAGGGATGGCAACAAACGAAGGGAGGGACACCGAGTGTCCTGTTGTTGCGGAATACCCGTAAGCACTCAGTTTGCCGCCACGCTGTCGGGCAATGAAGAAGTGCCTCCGGTAATGACCCAAGGTAGGGGCTCGGCTACTTTCCGCCAGGTCAGCGCCAACAGTCTGTCCTTTGCTGTCGACGTACAGGATCTGCGCCGGATCACCGAGGCTCACGTGCATAAAGGCAGAAGGGGAGAAAACGGTCCCATAGTGGCCTGGCTTTTCGGACCCTCACGTGGCACCGATGTCTCCGGTCTTTTGGCCAGGGGGACCATTCGACGCGGTGATCTCGTGGGACCGCTGAGGGGCCGCCGCATCCGTGATCTGATCCGTCTCATGCAAAGAGGGCAAGCCTATGTCAACGTCCACACTGTGGATAATCCGCAAGGTGAGATACGTGGGCAAATCCGGTCGGTGCAACGAGCACCTGCACGTACCGGCGAATCAATTTCATGGCGGGAAGGTTCATGGACCATAACCTGACGGTCATCGAGTAGGGTGACGCTCGCTGATCAGGCGAGCGTCAGCCCTCTCACAGAACCGTAC
>LFRM01362299.1_pt2 | contig 11780 bp, 9 predicted proteins | sample 618341 | NCBI WGS metagenome assembly LFRM01 (sample SAMN03654438, study PRJNA283298) | anaerobic digester metagenome | isolation source: pool of bioreactors CSTR01a, CSTR02a, and CSTR03a thermophilic anaerobic... | place: Denmark: Kgs. Lyngby | collected 2014-05-21
ACTGGCTCAGGCTCCGGATCATCTGTTATAGGTTCTTCCGGAATAGTCGGGTCAGTTGCCGGTTCTGTCTCATCAACAGGCGGAACAATTACCGGAGGTTCCTCAGATTCTTGACCGGTGTTGGAAGGTAGGGTCGTACCCGGTTCTTCTTCATCTTCACCGCCGCTTAAGAGCTTAATTAAGGCGAAAATACTCAAGGCAATGATTGCGATGAGAATAACGTAGAATATGATCTGCTTATTACGATTGGAGCGATCGTATTTGGCGCGCTCCTCATCTTCGTCGTAGTAGATTTCATCCTCGTCTTCCAGATAGCTGTCATCCCAAACTTGACCCTGGTAAGCGTTGCTATAATCGTCTTGATCAATGACTTCTTCATCGTAGTCATCGCTACGTCCGAAGCGTCTGCGCTGATCTTCAGGAGAAGTATAGGCAAAACCGGGAACATAGGCTTCGTCGTCAACTTCCAAGTCATCAAAGGATGCTGTCTCATCGTCTGCATCAGGATAAGCCGGTTTGAAAGCGGCATTCACATCATCTTCAGACGCCCAGGTCTGGGAAGGCTCTTCTTCCGCAGGAGGTTCGCTCAGGAAATCAACCATATCCTGGCGCTGGTAACGTTGTGTTGCCTGATCATCGCTCTCGGCCGGAGTCGGAGCGTCAAAAGGCGTGCCCATTACAGCTTGGGTATTGAAACGACCCAGATTGAGCTGTTGAGATGACTTTTGGCTGTCTTCCGTAACAGATTCAACCAGACCCAGCATTAGCTGCAGCGGAGTTCCCGGCACTTGCGCGGATGCTGATGTCAGTAGAAGTCCTGAGGCATCATACTGATCTTCGGCACTATTAAGGATACGCATGATATCTCTTTGTCCTAGAGCCTGATACAGTTCTTGATTACAGATCAGAATTTGATCGCCCTGCTCTATCTGAGCAATATTGGAATAACGTAGTGTACCTGCTTCTCCGGCGACAAAATCATTAATACCGGATACAGGCTGCCCGTTGGCATCGATTGCGTTAAAATCCATTGTGTCGTCAGTCAAAGGGTAAAGTATTCCACGTCGGTAGAGTAAAGCTACGCCATCACCTAAGGTAACAGCTGCCAGCTCACCATCGCGCAGAACAAAACCTGAAAAATACGGTTCACGAACACCCTCTTCTGCCAATGTAATGCGTCCGGTTATATCCATAGCAGCTTCAGCTAAATCGTTTAAGCTCCTATCGATATCACTGGAAGGATCATTAATTTTCTCTGTCAAAAGCTCGAGAGGCTCACGCCAGGCAGGACTTTCCTCCTGCATAGTGTACGGATAGCCGAAAACCGAAAATAAGAAACCTCTGTCCTCACGGTCAAGCGTCGAATCAACAGACCTCTGCTCACGTCTACCGGGAAAACGACCATCCAGACAATAAGAATCAATAATTCCTTCAGTTGGATAATAACGTGCTGCCACGGTGAGAGCCAATCGCGTATAAATACTTGATGGTGACTTGGCCATACTTGCCTCCTAAGTAATGAGTGAAATCAACATTTTGCTTAATTCTAACATAAAAGAACTACATGCAAATAGCTATTAATTGCAAATCACGCTATTTGCTCAGTTCGGAGGAAAATTAAGGGGCGGATTTGCGTAAGTAAATATTCATACTATTCCGCAAAATATCCAGCTGCGAAAAGCAGACGTGCCATCTCAAAATCTTCAGGCGTTGTCAATTTGAAATTGCGCTTATCCCCTGCAATAACACGAACTGGGTATCCAATACGTAAGAGAAGCGCGATATCATCAGTTGCTTGAAACTTCTCCTTCTGCGCCAACTCAAAAGCATGCAAGAGTATATCCAGATCTGCTGCCTGTGGAGTCTGCATTTGGAATATTTTATCGCGTGTAACATCCAGGTCCGTCAGCACACAATCTTTAATTTCTCTTATCGTATCTGTAGCTGCTAAGGCGGCAACAACGGCAACACGTTCAGACTTAAGGGCAGAAACGACTCGCTCCAGAACAGCGGAAGGGACAAAGCTGCGAGCTCCGTCGTGTATGAGAACCAGCTTGCGACCTGAATAGTCTGCTGCATGGTTTTTCACTGCCTGTAAACCCTGATACACAGAGTCTTGACGCGTTTTGCCTCCGTTAAGCAAAGCTTCTAATTTGGGGTATTTCCCTTTGAGAACTTCCTGCTCTTCAAGCATTTGCTCGGCGGGAACATCCTCCGGAACAACGAGGAAAAGATGATCTATAGACTCGTTTCTGTGAAAGCGATCCAAGCAGATCTCCAAAAGGCTCTGATCGCCAATCTTCATCAACATTTTGTTCTTGTCAGCTTGCATCCGTTCGCCACGACCGGCGGCCAGAATAATCGCATAGGTTCGAAAATTACTCATTTTTTCATGTCCTTATTCTTACCGGAAAAGAGAAGATCAAAAGCCTCCTGCACACTGCTGACATAGTACAGCTTGACATTGTTTTTCTCTTTACTCTCGAAACGCTTCATTTGTTCACGGCCAGCTGCAGGCAAGACAAACTCTTGCCAACCGGATTTCAGGCCAGCCTCTACCCGCTTCGCTATCTGGCTCACGGGGCGTACTTCACCAGTCAATCCCACTTCTCCGAGGACAATAGCATCCAGATGCAAAGGTTCTTCGCGGAATGTTGACAGCACAGCTGACATGATAGCCAGGTCAGCGGCGGTCTCTTTTATGCGGATGCCTCCGGTTACATTTACATAGGTATCAAATTGTGACAGATCGACCTTCGCGCTTTTGGCCATTACCGCAAGCAAAAGTGAGAGTCGTGAGCGGTCGATCCCTTGAGTCATTCTGCTGGGTGTGCCATAAGGGGAAGCCACCGTAAGAGCTTGAATTTCCAAGAGCAAGGGACGAGTGCCTTCCAGTGTGGCCGTCACTACTGAACCTGCTGTATGTCTAGGCCGGCCGCTGGACAAGAGACTCGAGCTTTCGCTGATCGAAACCAGTCCGCGATCAGTCATTTCAAAAACGCCCAGCTCATCAGTAGCGCCAAAACGGTTTTTCACTGCACGCAAGAGGCGTACGCTTGTGTCTTTTTCGCCTTCGAAGTAAAGAACGACATCTACCATATGTTCTAGGACGCGAGGCCCTGCTACGGTGCCGTCCTTAGTTACGTGGCCTGTGAGGATTAAGCTGATACCTAATTCTTTGGCGATACGCAGTAAACCCATGGTCACTTCTCGGATTTGGCTTACAGATCCGGGTGCTGCAGATATAGAGCTGTCGTAGGCGGTTTGAATAGAATCAATAACGGCAATTTGGGGGCGGAGAGTTGTCAGTGCTTCATCAATAGCGTCAAAGTCGGTTACGGTCAATACGCGAATGGCTTTGTCCGCTAGTCCGAGCCGTTCTGCCCTGATCAGCAATTGTTCTGCGGACTCTTCGCCGCTAATGTAGAGCGTATCTTCTTCAGGAAAGCTTCCTACAGCCTGCAAAGCAAGCGTCGACTTACCAATTCCCGGATTGCCGCCCAAAAGAACTAAAGAGCCGCGCACAAAACCGCGACCTAAAACCTGATCCAGCTCAGTAATTCCGGTGCGCAGCCGCTCTTTTAAGTCGACTTCAAGCTTATTCAAAACTAGAGGTTCAACTTCATCGTCCTTGTCAAAGGTCTGAACCCAGCTGCCTTGTGCCGCTTTCGAAGACTTTTTCTCCTCTGTGTCCGGTGCCTCTACCATCGAATTCCAAGCACCGCAGTTAGTGCAGCGCCCCAGCCAGCCACTGAAATCCTGGCCGCATTCATTACACATGTAAACTGATTTTTTCGCCATTGCATCTACTCCTTGTGCCAGTATAGGTCATTCGTTCGATAAATGGTATAATTTTGCAAGTATTTCTCACAACTATCAGTGTTCGGAATTCGGACACAAACAGCCTGAAATGACGCTCACTGAACAGTTTTGAAAAATTGAAAGGATTTATTTGTGACTGAAAATAATAATTCTACGACAAGGCCCACTAAATCTTGGCGAGTAAATGACTTTGAGATCCCCGCTCTGACCATGAGTGAGTCTTTGCAAAAAATGAGCCAGAAACGTCCCGATGAGATCGCTCTATCCTATTACGGCACGAACTTCACTTATACGGAACTGCAGTCGGAAATTGACACCTGCACCCGCGCAATGGTCGCCAGTGGCATAAAAGAAGGTGACGTACTAGCCCTTTGCTTGCCCAACCTCCCTGCAGCTATAATTGCGTTTTATGCCGCCAACAGCCTCGGCTGCATTTGCAATATGATTCATCCGCTTTCCCCGCCCCGACTGGTCGAAAAACACTTGGAACAGACCAATAGTGTTGCTCTTTTTATTGCAGATATTGCGGTCAACAAACTGCGTCCTTTATTGGACTCTTTGCGCAGCTCGCAGCAAATGAAAGCGCTTGTCGTCTGCGGCATGGCCGATCACGCCCCTTTCTGGAAGCGACCCTTTTTTAAATTTCAGTTACGCAAAAATAAGCCTGAAAAAGCCTTACTCCAAGGTACAAGCTCTTGGAATAAGTTTATGCAGAAAGCTGCGCCGGGCGGTGAAAGCCCCCAACGCAGCAGAGACCATAAGAGTGTTTGTACCTATCTACATAGTGGTGGCACAACGGCTGATCCGAAAACGATCAAGTTGAGCGATTACAATTTCAATGCCATCGCCTATCAGGGTCTGCAAATGCTCGGCTACCCGCTGTTGGATGAACCTAAGTACGGCAAAAGTATGATTACGGTGCTTCCTCTTTTCCATGGTTTCGGGCTCTGCATCGGTATGCACACTTGCCTTATCAACGATATCAGGGTGCACCTCTTGCCCAGATTTTCTGCTCAGGCAATTGCAGAGATGTTTAAGAAATATAAAGCCAATTATCTTTGCGGAGTTCCTACTCTCTATGAAGCTTTATTGAAATCCGAGGAGATGCAGGGGCTGGATCTTTCGTCTCTGGAAGCGGCTTTCTGCGGTGGCGACTCCTTAACACCTGAACTAAAGGAACGTTTTGATAATTTCTTGGCAGAGCGCTCTTCACCTGCAAGATTACGTGAAGGCTACGGCCTAACCGAAACAGTCACTGTCTGCTCAGTGATGCCGGAAGAATATGCTGATAAAAACGGCATCGGACTGCCACTGGCTAATATTAAGATGAAAATAATCGATACGGAAAGTCGTCAGACCTTGCCTCCCAACGAAATCGGAGAGATCTGTGTCAGCGGCCCTACTACTATGCTGGGCTATCTCAATGATGAGGAAGCGAGTGCTCATGCTGTCGTCAAGCACGCTGATGGACTTGACTGGGTGGAAACCGGCGATATCGGCTATCAGGATGAGGAAGGATTTTTCCACTTCAAAGGGCGCCTCAAGCGGACACTAAAAGTATCCGGTATCCCTGTTTTTCCGAAGGAAATTGAAGAGCTGATCTCCAGCTTGGAGCAAGTACGTTACGTGGCGGCGATTGGTATCCCCCACCCCTACAAGATGTCAGTTGTTAAAGTATTCGTAGTAGCTCATGAGGGTGCGGATCTAGAGCAATTGGAAGCTGAAATCATGCGCATCTGCAAGCAGTCCCTAATTACGCATGCCGTGCCACAAGAAATTGAGTTCCGCGAGCACTTGCCACAGACATTGATCGGTAAAATCGATATAAAGGCTCTCGAGCAAGAGGAAACCGAGCGAAGCAATAATAGTTGACGTAAGAGCTATATGTGATAGAATATCGAAGCGATTAAGCAAATTTGCTTGTCGGGCGATTAGCTCAGTTGGGAGAGCGCTGCGTTCGCATCGCAGAGGTCGAGAGTTCGAATCTCTTATCGTCCACCAAACCCCCTGTTTGACTCAGGGGGTTTTCTTTTTTTATCCATACATCTTGGAAACGACCCAGCTGCTTAGCCTAAGAGGCAGTAATTTATAAGCAAGCAAAAGGAAACGATAAGTAAAGCCTACGCCGTAGAGTGCTTTAGGGCGCTCTTTCCGTGCGTATCGATAAAGCGAGCGGGCGACGAACTCGGGCGGATAACCATTGCGTTCATCTTCCTCCATCTTCGAAATTGAGCGCTCTTCGCTTCTGGCGTAGCAGGCCCAGGTTTCAGGGTTTTTCTCGCGCCGTTCGGTAAATTGCGTTTGGCAATCTCCGGGCATGACTGCAATAGTTTTAATCTCATCCGACTTCAGTTCTGTATTCAGAGCTAGAGCCAAGAAATTGAGGGAGGCTTTGCTGGCGGAGTAAAAGGTTTGATAAGGGATAGAGATCTCTCCCGCTACCGAACTGGTTAAGACAATGCGAGGATGAGGTGCTTTCCGCAAGAGCGGTAGGCAGTTTTGAATCACGGTAACGGCAGAAAAGAAATTTACATCGAACTGCTTAATAATCTGCTCTTTTTCCGTACTGGCAACTGTCCCGGAGATACCAAAGCCTGCATTCGAGAAGAGGACATCACAGTAATCCCATTTATCAGAAATTTCTTGGAAGGCTGCTTCGAGGTTTGCTTCATCACAAATATCGCAGCTTATCTGCCAAAGATTGTCAGCATGCAGATGCCCTGAAAAGTCTGCTCGACTCCGGGCTAGACTCACAACCTCAACTCCGGCATTAAGTAAAATATTAACTAAAGCATGGCCAATCCCGGAGCTTCCACCGGTAACAATCGCTTTCTTGAATTTCAACATACGCTCTCCCATCAGTAGAAAATATCTGCTTTTGGATTTAGTGTATCAGAAGCAAGAGGAGATAATCACTCTTCTTCTTTTGCTTGAGCCGAACTACACTTATCTGCCAAAGGACAGCCGGCGCAGGCGTTAGTAGTGCAGTTTTTTCTTCTTTTATAAATTCGATAGATAATCGCAGCAAAAATTAACAGCACTGTTCATCTGTGTCAAGCATGAAAGCATGCTATTTCTTCCAAACATGCTAAAATTAGGATATGCCAATCGTTGAATTCTTATTGATCATAGCTCTGCTACTTATAGCAGTTTTTTTGTATTATGGCTTCAAAATTGCGCCATGGCGACTTCGCGTTCGGAAGCAGCAAATTCCTGCTGCCAAAACTAAGGGCAGCTTTGCCGGTAAACGTGCCGTCTTTTTCAGTGATGTCCACTGGGGTCCCGTCTTTACAACAAAGCATCTCGAACGTCTCTGTGATCTCATACTTGAGCAGGATCCGCAGCTGATACTTTTCGGAGGCGATCTGGTCGAAGAAAAGACAGACCTTGCGAACGCGCATTTAAAATCGGAGCTGATACGTCAGCTGACCTTACTCAGTGAATATTGCCCCTGCTATGCAGTTTTGGGAAATCATGATGTTGAGACCGTCAGAAATCGTTTATACACGACCGAAGTGCTGACAGCTGCAGGTTTCACAATCCTAGAAAACGGCTGGGCGGATTTGGAAGACTTAGCCTTATACGGTTTCAAAAACGCTACCCACGACTTCCCTGCGTTCATTGATCGGCCCGATCTAGCAGCTGATGATTTTAGGCTGCTGCTGTGCCATGAGCCGGATTTTGTCGGCAAGTATAAGCCGGTTTCGGGTAACGCTCTCTATCTCTCAGGACATTCACATGGCGGACAGGTAACGTTATTTGGATTGCCCTTGATTCTGCCCTACCTTGGTCGACGTTACGTCAGAGGCTGGCATCAGCTGAACGAGAACAATTTATTGCTGATCAGTAACGGTGTCGGAACCGTCCATATCCACGCTCGTTTCTGCGCCCGCCCAGATATTCAAGTCTTGGATTTCGCTGTCAAATAAAGAACTCTAGAGCTGCTGGCTGGGAATCTGGGCACATCAAACTGCTTGTAACAAAGCTTTCCCTTTTTTGATCGAATTCCTATTCAAGCTATTATGCAATCATGTATACTGTATATTCTGAATTTTAAACCCCAGGAGGAAAAAATGGATCAAGAAGTAATACGTGCATTAACTATAGCGGGTTCCGACGCAAGTGGTGGCGCCGGCATGGCGGCCGACCTGACTACATTCGAGGAATACGGTCTTTATGGACAAGTAGCACTCACTACTATCGTAACGATGGACAAGGAAACTTGGAGTCATCACGTGACTAGTCTGGATATATCTCTTGTAGAAGCTCAATTTGAAACTATCGCTGCCGGTACTAAGCCGATTACAGCTGTCAAAACGGGTATGCTGGGCACTTGCGATATCGTAGAACAGGTAGCCAAGTTTTTAAGTGAAAACGAGTTCAAATATATTGTTATCGATCCGGTCTTGGCCTGCAAAGGCACTGATGAAGTCCTTAACCCGGAAACAGCAGACAGCATTCGCGAACTGCTCTTGCCCATGGCAACAGTTGCAACGCCCAATCTGCTCGAGGCCGGGGTAATGTCCGGTTTGGGTACACCTACGACCATAGATGAGATGAAAAGAGCTGCAGAAGCCATTCACGCCTTAGGCACAAAATATGTTGTGGTCAAGGGCGGCAAGGCTGTAGGAAGCGACGAAGCTCTTGATATTCTCTTCGACGGCAAAGAATTCACGATCCTCTCCAACCCGATGATTGAACCTGCTCACACTCACGGTGCGGGTTGCACCTTTTCTGCTGCGATCACTGCCGGCCTTGCTTTGGACCTGGACATCCATGATGCCGTGCGCAAAGCCAAGGATTATGTGACCGCTGCTATTAAACACGGTTTCGATTATAACGATTTTGTCGGCCCTCTCTTTAGGCCTGCTTATCGTTTAGAGAAACAAGGTCGCTTCTAAGAAAGAAGTTTTATGCTGCAAGTTAGAGATTTGACCATCATTCAATCGCGAGATCTGAGAACATTGGTCGACAATCTCAGTTTCCATTTGCACGAAGGCGATAAAATGGCCATTATCGGCGCAGAGGGAAACGGCAAATCCAGCCTCCTACGTTTAATTCATGCTCCCGAGCAGTCCTTCGACTTCCTCTCCTGGAGTGGTGAAATTAGCAAAGGAGGCTGCAAGAGCGCCCTCTTGGAGCAGGAGGTCAGTCCTGCACTCGCTCAGCAAAAGGCAAATAAGATTTTTGCTGATTTCGTTTCGGATCCCGAACTCTACTCCCGTGCCTCCGAGCTTTCTTTGGACATTGATTTGTTGTTCTCGGAACGACCCTTACACAGCTTTTCCGGTGGCGAATTGCTGAAACTGCGTCTGCTCCATATTTTGATGCAAAAGCCTGACATTCTACTGCTGGATGAGCCAGGCAACAATCTGGATCTCCCCTCCTTGCAGTGGTTAGAAACCTTCCTGCAAAAGCATGACCGCGCCCTTCTCTACATCTCTCACGACGAGAAGCTGCTCTCCAATACAGCCACCTCGATTATTCACTTAGAACAAATCTGGCGCCGCACTGAGGCCCGCAGCACCGTTAGCAAGCTAATGTTCGATGCTTATCGCGAACAGCTTTATGCCACCGTTGAAAAGCAGAATCAAATGGCCGCGAAGGAAGAGCAGGAACATGAAGAAAAGATAAAACGCTATCAGCAGATCCGCGATCGCGTTAATCATGAGCTGAACACTATTTCCAGAGGAGATCCGGCCGGTGGAAGGCTGCTCAAAAAGAAAATGCAGTCAGTCACCTCTACGGGCAAACGTTTTGAACGAGAATATGAAAGGCGCACTCGTCGTACAGATATGGAGGTTGAGATAGATTTTTTCGTATCCGATCTCTCAGAATTGCCTTCGAATAAGGAAGTCATAGACTTCCACTGTCCTCAGCTTAAAATCGGGGATCGTGTGCTGGCCAACAATCTCAAACTCTCGGTCAAGGGGCCCGAGCATATTGGAATTACAGGACCTAATGGTTGCGGCAAAAGCACCATGCTTTGGGCTATTTTCCAAGAATTAAAAGAGAGAACAGATATCAGAGTTTTTTACATGCCACAAGATTATTCACTGATTGACTTTCCGCCCGGGACTGCCATCGATTATTTGGCTAGATCCGGGAAACTGGAAGACTCTCAGGAAGCCTCCAATTTGCTTGGAAGCATGCATTTTTCACGCGAAGAGATGCTACGGCACCCGGACGAGCTCTCCGGAGGGCAAAAGACGAAGCTGCTTTATGCCAAGTTGCGCCTGTCACAAGCCAACGTCCTCATTCTCGATGAACCCACACGTCACCTCTCGCCCTTAAGCGGTCCAACAAGCCGAGAAGCCTTACGCGCTTTCGGAGGTGCTATCATTAGCGTTTCACATGACAGGATGTACTTGAAAGAAGTTTGCGACAGAGTATTACGACTCACAGTGGATGGTTTGACTGAAGAGGATCCGGCCTATTTCGCATAAACCAAACTGCTAAAAACCGCTCTTCCGTTCAAACCACAGTATCAAACGATGAGGCACGATGCGCGAGATGAGGCGTAGAAAGCGAGCCGGCAGACTGCAGACCGACATATCCTTGCCTCGATCAGAACGTTTCAAGGCTCGAGCAGCTACCCGCTCTACATCTTCAATTCCAATTTTCTTAATCGGATTATCTTCAATATCTGTTCCGCTGACTTCTAAAAATTCCGTTCTCATGGGATTGGGACATACTGCTGTTACAGTAATATTTCGATCCTTTAATTCCTGATGTAGGGCACGAGAGAAACTGATGACATAAGCTTTGCTGGCGGCGTAAACCGCAGCCTTGTATTGCGGCATAAAACCTGCAACTGAGGCCATATTTATGATGCGGCCTCCATTAACAATATATGGAAGGCAGAGCGAAGTTACAGCAGTTAAAGCCTGGCAATTCACTTCGACCATGCGCTCGTTGCAGTCCAAATCACAAAAGGCTTCAAATTTTCCAAAACCTGCCGAATTAATAAGGGTGTGAATCTGAGCACCACTCTCGCTGATTTCAGCCAAGAGTTTTTTACGCCACGCGGACTCACTTATATCTCCTGGGATAATGCGCGTTTTCTTGTCGAGCTTAGCCGATAAATCCTGCAAACGCTCCTCACGCCTAGCGCACAGCCAAATCTCGTCTAAGCGAGTGTCAGAATCTAAATCCAGTGCGAATTGTCTTCCGATTCCTGAAGAAGCACCTGTGATGATTGCTATTGTGGGTCTTTTATCTGAAGGATTATTTCCAAACACTGACTTATCCCCCTACTCCATAGTTGCAGATGTATCTTCTTTATTCTAACAAATATAAGCAGTTGCTAAGGATGTATCTTTTTACAGCAAAAAGCAAACACCGCAGTGTTTGCTTTTGAAGTCTAAAGCATAATCTCAAGCAGTAGGATTAAAATGTTCAAAGGCTAAACGAGATCAGCCAGGGTAACACTCTGCATGCATGAATCGAGAAGACTTTGCATGTGCTCATATGCTTTATGAACTTTGCAATAGTCAGTTGCATCACGACTACAGAACTCGTCATCTTCTAAACATTTGTTTAGACGAGTAGTGGTTTCCATTGCATTGATGATTTCAAACAATGTAATTTCACTTGCAGGTTTAGCCAGGGTGGAACCACCTTTAGCTCCTCGCCTTACAGAAACAAGACCGGCTTCGCGCAGCTTTTGTATGATTGAGGGCAAATAGTTGCCGGGAATCTTCATTTCTTCTGCAATTTTTGTTGTTGATAGGACGTTGTTTGATTTAGCAAGCTGGAGCAAAGCCCTGATTGCATAATCAGTTGTCATATTTAGCTGCATTAAGCAACCTCCGTATATATTATTTTCATGTGATGTTTATATCATAACTTCAATTCATAATATAGCAAATGATTTTGAAGAACACGATATTTCTCATCAATATTTAGTCAACAAATTAAGCTTATGTTAAGAGATTTAAAATGTCAAATGGAATTGC
>LFRM01215863.1_pt2 | contig 11779 bp, 9 predicted proteins | sample 618341 | NCBI WGS metagenome assembly LFRM01 (sample SAMN03654438, study PRJNA283298) | anaerobic digester metagenome | isolation source: pool of bioreactors CSTR01a, CSTR02a, and CSTR03a thermophilic anaerobic... | place: Denmark: Kgs. Lyngby | collected 2014-05-21
GCCTGGAATACAAAACTTTCTCCGGGTGTGGCGGTGAGGGAAGCCAGAATCGTAGCCGATGAATTTGATCCACGCTTCGATGCACTGGGTAAGGAATACACCTACACCTTTTATCTGAGTAAGACGCGCCCGGTCATTGAGCGCTTCCAATCTCATCACGTTCCGCAAAAACTCGACATCAAAGCTATGCAAACCGCGGCTGATTCTTTTCTGGGTGAACACGATTTCACTGCACTGATGGATCAAGGCAGTCCTTCCCCCAGACCTTGCCGCACGCTTTACTCTTTAATTCTGGAAGAGGCCGGTCCCTTTCTCCATTTGCGCGTGATCGGAGATGGCTTCCTCTATCATATGGTGAGGATTCTGGCCGGCACGCTTCTCTATGTGGGTCTGGGGAAAATTGCAGCTGCAGATATCCCGGAGATGTTGCGGGCCGGTGAACGTAGGGTAATGGGGCCGACGCTGTCTGCTTCGGGTTTGACCTTGGAGCGGGTTTTTTATAAAGAGAAATTATTTGGCCGTGATCGCTGGCAGTACCGCGACTGGCAAGCAGAAGACTGAGTGCAAAGATTACGAGTCTTATATTTGCAAACGAAGATAAGTGATAGTAAAGTCGAGTTAAGGACTACACAAGGACCGTAAGAGCGGCCGGAAAGAAGGGGTTGATGGAATTGAAATGGACTAATCGTCACAATATGACGATGTTAACTGACTTCTATGAATTCACCATGGCAAATGGTTATCTCAAGAGCGGTATGCAGGATACGGAAGCGGTTTTTGACATGTTTTTCCGCACAGTACCGGAGAATGGTGGTTTTGCCATTATGGCCGGTCTGGAACAGCTTGTAGATCATTTAAAGAGTCTGGAATTTGATGATGCAGACCTCGACTACTTGGAGAGTCTTAAGGTCTTTGATCAGGATTTTATTGATTATTTACGTGATTTCGAATTTACTTGTGATGTCTGGGCAGTAAACGAAGGACTGCCGATTTTCCCCGGCGAACCGATTCTGAAAGTTAAGGGACCGATCATGCAAGCGCAATTGATCGAGACCATGATTTTGCTGGTTTTAAATCATCAAAGCTTGATCTCTACCAAGGCTTCTCGCATTGTGCGAGCGGCAGGAGAGAGGACGGTTATGGAGTTCGGCGCCCGCCGCGCTCAGGGGATCGATGCAGCGGTGTTAGGTGCTCGCGCAGCCTATATTGGCGGAGTAAGCGGAACTTCTTGCACGATTGCAGGTGAATATTTTGATATCCCGGTCATGGGGACTATGGCGCATAGTTGGGTGCAGGCTTTTCCATCGGAATATGAATCCTTCGTAGCTTATGCGGAAGCTTTTCCTGATGATGCTCAGCTATTAGTAGATACCTACAATACCTTGCGTAGCGGCGTACCCAATGCTATTCGCGTGGCTAAAGATGTCTTAGAGCCTCTGGGCAAGCGTCTCAAGTCGATCAGAATCGATTCAGGTGACTTAACTTATCTCAGTATAAATGCCAGGAAAATGCTGGATGAGGCCGGTCTGCACGATTGCGGTATTACGGTCAGCAATTCAGTGGATGAATATCTGATTAGAGAGCTACTGCATCAAGGGGCGAAAATTGATAACTTCGGCGTCGGTGAGCGACTGATTACCTCGCGCTCGGATCCTGTTTTCGGCGGTGTCTACAAATTAGCCGCGGTGGAAGAAGACGGCCACTTGGAGCCGAAGATGAAATTTTCCGACAATCCGGAGAAGGTGACCAATCCCGGCGACAAACAAGTCTACCGTCTCTTTGACCGTGCTACGGGCAAGGCGGAGGCGGACCTGATCACCTTAGCGGACGAAGTCATAGACGACAGCAAACCTTTGACTATTTTCGATCCTTACCATACTTGGAAAAGGAAGACCTTGCCTGATTTCCGCGCAGAAGCCTTACTCAAACCGGTATTTGTGCGAGGCAAGTCAGTCTATAAGAAGAAGAGTGTCGAAGAAATCCGATCTTTCTGCTTAGAGCAGCAAGGAACGCTGTGGGATACTGTCAAACGCTTTGAAAAACCCCAAACCTATTATGTCGACTTGTCGGAGAAACTCTGGAAGCTGAAGGATGATTTCCTACGGCAAAACAATCCTGTATAAAACTAGGCCCCGGCACTTCTGTCGGGGCTATTTGTTGGTACTACTATCTATATTTTTCGTAAGCATCTTTAAATCTGCTTAAACCGTTCTCGATGGTTTTCTTTGCCACACAATATGAGACTCGCATATAACCTTCACAGCCGAAGCTGTCAGACGGGACTGCCAGCACATTATATTCATCGCGCAAGAACTCAGAGAAGGCAGGAGCATCGCCGCCGGGTACTTTCATGAAAAGATAGAACGCGCCTTCAGGCAAGAGTACTTCGTAACCGATTTCGCGCAGGCCGTTATAGAGAAGCTTGCGGTTGCTATCGTAGGTATCCGTATCTGTCTTGACATCTACTGTTAGTCCGATCATGTGCTGCAAAAGGCTCGGAGCGCAGACGTAACCCATGCCGCGTGCAGCGCCGCCGATCGCAGCGAAGAGCAATTCATGGCCTTCGAAAGTGGGCGGTACCAGAGCATAGCCGATGCGGTCGCCCGGAATAGACAAGGATTTGCTGTAGGAATAGGTCATGACCGTATACTCATAGATGGCAGGAATATGTGGTGCTACTTTGCCATCGTAGACGAGTTCGCGATAAGGTTCATCAGACACGATGAAGATGGGTCTCTTGTATTCTCTCGACTTTTTGCGTAAGAGAGAGGCGAGTTCTTCCAGTTCCTGCTCGCTATATAATTTGCCGCTGGGATTATTAGGAGAGTTGATGATAATCGCCCTGGTGGCGGGGTTTATGTTTTGTTCAATCGCGTCTAGGTCGATGCCGAATGAGGGAGGGCAGGCTGGGATTACACGCATCGTACCGTTTTGACCCTCTATGAAGGGTTTGTATTCAGGGAAATAGGGAGCCAAGACTATAAACTCGTTTGTTTCGCCCTCTTCTACTAGAGCTCTAAAGCTACTAGATAAGGCTGCCGCAGCGCCGCAGGTCATGAAAATATTGCTGCCCGCATAATTGGTCTTGTAGCGCCTGTTGAGTGAATCGGCGATGCTTTGGCGCACAGTCATATCGCCCGCACTACTTGTATAGCTGTGCAGTGCTTGTGGGTCTCGCTCTTGCAATAGCTCGAGAAAAGCGGCTTGTACTTCTGCCGGGGGAGGTATGCTCGGGTTACCGATACTGAAGTCAAATATGTTTTCCGCTCCGATTTCTTTGGCCTTGATCTGGCCATAGTCAAATAGTTCGCGAATAGCCGAGCGTTGCTGACCGTAATGGAGAGACTCTTTATTTAGAGTAAAAGGTAGATTAGGACGCATGGACTTCCTCCTTAGTTCGAGCTAATTCACGACCGCGTTGAAAGGCTTCTTGGTTTAGCGCGAGGAAACGTTCGGGAATATTTTCTCTGAGAGCCGCTTCCCAATCTAATTCCTCTAACTGTAATAACTCAGCCATTGCTCCCAGCATAACGATGTTCATTACTCGTGTATTGCCTAGCTCTTCGGCAACTGCGGCCGCATTAAAGGATGTTACTTTGAACTTCTTTTCTAGAGCCTCGATGCAATTGTCCGGATACACTTCTTTGCCTGAAGCAACCGGAGGAGGCATGATGGCGTAATCGTTGACAATTACTAGGGCGCCTTCCTTCAAATATTCTGCGCCACGTACAGCTTCCATGCGTTCGAAAGCCAGCAGAATGTCCGCCTCGCCGATTCCGATTAAGGGTGAATATACTTTTTTGCCATAGCGTATTTGCGTTGACACGCTGCCGCCTCGTTGTGCCATGCCGTGGACCTCACTCATTTTCACATCGTAGCCGGCGGCAACCAGAGCTGTAGTAAGGATATTGCTGAACAAGATCGTTCCTTGGCCACCAACACCGATCAAGACTATATTTTTCACTGTTTCACTCATCAGACAACCTACTTTCTTTTTCCTTCTGAATCACACGGCTTTACTCGACTATGTGTATAGCATCGAAATTGCAGACTTGCAGACAGACAGTACAGCCGACGCATAAGCTTGGGTCGATGTAGGATTTATTATCGATATAATAAATAGCTGAACAACCAACGCGGAGACAGCGCCTACAAGAGGTGCATTTATCGCGATCGACAGCACAAAGCTTGAAATCATGTTCGATATCCTTAATAAGTACGCAAGGCCGCTTGACGATCATGGCACAAGGCACTTCCGCCTGAATCGCCTCCTCAACGGCAGCTTCCATAGCCGTGAGATCTTGGGGGTCAACATTAATAATTTTGCTATAACCGATAGCCTTAAAGATAGCTTCGATCGAAACCTTCTCGGCGATCTCACCGGAAAGTGTCTTGCCGGTGCCCGGATTATCTTGCTGCCCGGTCATGCTGGTAGTGCTGTTATCCAGTACCACCGGGATCACGCGGCCGCGATTATAGAGTATTTCTATAGCGCCGGTAATGCCGCTGTGAAAAAAGGTCGAATCTCCCAACACACCGAAGATGACTTTGTCTTCTCCGCTGACCTCAAAGGCTTTGGCCATTCCCATCGCTGCTGAGAAGCCTGCTCCCATGCAAATGACTGAATCAATTGCGCTTAGGGGAGCTGAACCTCCCAATGTGTAACAGCCGATATCGCCGGCGATGATGGCCCTTTTTTGCTTGCGAATGGTGTAGAAAAAACCGCGGTGAGGGCAGCCCGGGCAAAGAGAGGGTGGACGAGCCACCGGAGTCACATCTAATTCTACGGGCTCGCTTCTTTCGCCGCTGAGGCTATCGCGCACAATAACGGGGTTGAATTCGAACATCTCGGGGAAGATCTCCTTACCGCGCACCGTGATGCCGAGGGCCTTAATTTGCTCTTCCAGGAAAGGATCCAGCTCCTCTAAGACATATATCTCATTGACCTCCTCGGCAAATTTGCGAATCAAGTTTTCCGGAAGGGGATAGGTGAAGCCCAAAGTCAAAAAGGAATAATCAGCCGGGAAAACCTCACGTGCGAATTGCACCGAGATGCCGGAGGTGATTACGCCGTATTCAGTCTTATTAATTTCAAGTTTATTGAAGTCACTTGTATCACTGTATTCGGCTAAATCGTACATTTTTTGTTCCAAGATCGGCCTATGCGCTCTAGCATTAGCGGGTGAGCTGATGAATTTCGCAGGGTTTTTCTTGTAGGGTAAAGGCTCAATCTCTTGAGCTTCCCCAAGTTCAACGAGGCTCTTAGAATGGCAGACTCGTGTGGTCATGCGGAAGAACACCGGCGTGTCAAAGCGCTCAGAGAGCTCGTATGCCTCCCGAATCATGTCGAGACATTCCTGGCTATCTGACGGTTCAAACATCGGCATTTTGGCAGCACGCGCATAATGACGGTTGTCCTGTTCGTTCTGCGAAGAGTGCATGCTGGGATCGTCCGCAGAGATGATGACAAAACCCCGACCCACTCCGTCGTAGACAGCATTGAAGATTGGATCGGCAGCGACATTAATACCAACGTGTTTCATCACCGCTATCGAGCGGACACCTGCAATGGAAGCGCCGTAGGCGACTTCAGTTGCAACCTTTTCGTTCGGTGCCCATTCTGAATAGACACCCTCATATTGACTTAAGTTCTCTAAAATCTCTGTGCTCGGAGTACCCGGATATGCGCTGGCTACTTTAACTCCGGCTTCATAAAGACCGCGGGCTACTGCTTCATTCCCTGACATTAGTCGTTTCACACAAATACCTCACTTTTCATGTAAGAAATATATGTAACTTACCCCTCTCGATAAGCTTAACAAAAGTATCGTTGATATACAATTAAAACACTTGAATATTGACAAGAAATGAACTTGAAAAATTACTTTTCTTTGATGTCGCCTTCCGGAATCTGCTCAGTACTGCTCGTCTGATACGCTCGTTCCACTGCAATAATCAGCTGTAGTTCAGGATGTGCGTGGGCAATAGAGTCTCGGAAAGTTTGGCGCACCTCATCATCGTCAATTTCTATCTCATCGGGCAGGGAGACGTCGAAGGCTAGAATCGATTCATTCTCTGTCTCAAACTGTTGCAGATCGTGCACGTCCACTTTCTCATCGATACTGTGAGCAGCTTGATACAGGAGCTCTTCCAGTTCTTTGCTGAGCGGATCCTTCAAACTTGTCGGATCAGCGTGCAGCACCAATTCCAAACCATATTCGTCGTAAAAACGACGCTCTATCCGATCAAGCAAGAGGTGTGCGGCAATGAAACTTATTTTGCTGTCAATTTCGACATGGGCGGATGCATGCATATTGCCCGGTCCATAATCGTGAACCAAAAGGTCATGCACGCCGATGATGCGCGGATCAGATTCCATGATCTCGTCGATAATATGATTTTCCAGCTCATTGGAGGGCGGAGAGCCTATCAGCCGATTGATCATGTTACGCATGATATCAATTGCTGACCACAGAATAAATACACTAACGATCAGACCGGCGAGCCCGTCAAGATTAACCCCCCAGAGGGTAAAAGCAATGGTGGAAAATAACACTGCCAGCGTGGCGAGAGTATCTGCCAGACTATCCTTGGCACTTGCGCGCATGGCAGGAGAGCTCAAACGATTTGCTCTTGCTTGATAGAAGAAAAACAGAAATCCTTTCACAGCAATGGAAAAGCCTAAGGAGAGGTAGGAAATGAGGTCGAAACTCAAATCTACCGGAGTAATAATACGCTCTATGGACTGGCGTGCCAGACTTAAGCCGACTATCAACATACCAAGTGCGATTATGGAAGAGGCTATATATTCGGCTCTCGCATGGCCAAAGGGATGTTCCTTATCCGCAGGTTTGCTGGAATAGACGAAAGATAATAAAGTTACGACTGAGGAAAAAGCGTCGGAAACGTTATTCCAGCCATCTGCACTTATCGCAACACTTCCGGAGAGGTATCCGGCAAGCAATTTAGAAATAGCAAGAAAAATATTGAGGCTGATCCCCAGTATCGCAGCTCTAACGCCTTGAGATTTTCGCTCTCTGGCTTCAACGCCGTCTTGAGCAGCTATTTTAAGTTCTTGCAGATCCATCAATAGTTCCCTTCAAACTTAGCAAAATAACAAAACCATTCTAACACAGCGGCTTAGTTTTGCTTTGCCCGGCCAACATTAAGTCTGTCATAGAATGAGCATTACAGAGTAGAAATAAACCCGAAAAGCCCTATTTATAAGCATATTTTGAGTATTGAAAGTGTACCTTTTAGGAGAGTGTTTGCCTTATATGGTTCTTTTGACATAAAATTTTGCCAAGTCTACTGTTGTAGCATCACAATTCAAGACTTGCTTCATGTTATTATCAATCATAATATTGTTAAAATGAACCAATGCCATTTGCGGCATTGAGTGGAGGATTTATATAAAGTGACAAGTACATCAGCAAGTTATCCAACTGCTGTTCGACATAGAGAGTGGTATCGTCTCGATAATGCAGGCAAGTTATATCCTGCAATCACTACATCCAAATGGAATTCAGTTTTTCGAGTAAGTATAATCCTGAGAAGCGAAATTAATCCTCAGACCTTACAAGAAGCTCTGGATTCAGTTTTTCCCCGTTTCCCTATATTGCAGACTCAATTATGCACAGGATTGTTTTGGTACTATTTGGAAAAGAACCCCAAACGTCTACTCATTCAGGAAGACGAGGGTGGCCCTTGTGAGTATATTCCTTGGCAAGAAAAGAATATGCATTTGTTGCGGGTAAGTTACCTGGAGCGACGGATCTCTATAGATTTTTTCCATGCCATTACGGATGGTGCCGGTTCGATGGTTTTCTTGAAAACCCTCGTAGCCGAATACCTGAGACTAAGCGGTACGGACGTTCCTTACCATAGCGGCGTGCTTGATCCGAGCGAAGAGCCTAATAGTGGGGAGATGGAAGATGCCTTTCAGAGAATGCCTCTGCCGCAGAAAACTCGCAGAGAGTATAATGGCAAAGCCTATAGAATGCCGGGCGACAAACGCAAATCAAACGAGCGTCATATGATCTCATACCGGATGCCCGTGGAAGAAGTCAAAGCTAAAGCAAAGGCGATCGGTGTAACTATAACTGAATATCTGGTAGCGGTAAAACTCTATATTGCCTACCAAGAACAATTGAAGAACAAGAAGAAAAAACCACTACCTGTGAAAGTTTCGGTTCCGGTTAATATGCGCTCCTTCTTTCCGACGCAGAGTCTTCGAAATTGCTCCTGGATTGTTAGTCCCGAACTGGCGCCGCCTTTTGAAAAAACATCACTCGAAGAAATTGCTTTATCAGTGCAAGAATATATGAAGCAGGCCTTGGTGCCCGAGAAGCTTTATGCTTCAATTGCCCCTAATGTGGCCAATGAAAGAAGCTTTTTACGTTTTGCACCCTTGCCTCTAAAGAACTTGGTGATTAGATCAGTGTACAAGGCGATGGGCAGTAAGTCGAAAACAACGACACTTACGAACTTGGGGCGCTTTACAGCACCCCCGGAGATGATGGAGCAGATTGAAGGTGTCGAAACCATTATCGGACCGGATAGGGTAGCCTGTACCAGTGCTGCTATAATTACTTTAGCAGAGCAAATGTACGTAACCTACACCAGTAATCAAGAAGAGCCGATCATGGCCCATGAATTTGAAAGATTGCTACTATCGCAAGGAATATCAGTTCAAAAGGAGGTTCTGTGGTAATGACCGTATCAAACGTACTTTCAGGATATTTTATTTTCGTGGCGTCTTTGTTCCTTAGAGGGGCAAGAAGCGTCCGGCATTATTCACTTGACTTTTTTGCTTTGCTGCAAAGAAAGTTCCATGTTTAGATCTTGAGTTTCCATTAGATAATTTCAGCTAATAAATAAAGGGCTTGCAGTTAATTAACTGCAAGCCCTTTTTGTGGTGGAGACGAGGAGGATCGAACTCCTTACCTCTTGAATGCCATTCAAGCGCTCTCCCAAGTGAGCTACGCCCCCACGGCGATGTGAAATAGTAAAATTTCAACAAGCGAACTATAGTCTAAACAGAAGCTAATAACTTGTCAAGCATAAAATTGTGAAATGTCTTTAATCCGCAAAAAGCATGATTAAGTAAAATAAGCGCGCCAATAAAAAAGCGGCATGACGGGCCCGTCATGCCGCTCCATTTATCATTTAAATCTTAACTTATGCTTGCGGTGGTTTGTAGGAATCTTTCAAAGCTACCGAGCGATTGAAAACCAAAGCGTCAGGCTTAGAGTCATTAATGTCATGAATAAAGTATCCGTTGCGCATGAACTGATAGCCTATAGGGGAGATTTCTTCCGCCAGTGAGGGTTCAACTTTGGCACTGAGCACTTGCAGGGAATCAGGGTTGACCAATTCCAGATGGTCTTCCGCTTCTTTTTCCGGCTCTTCTGCGGTGAACAGGTTATTGTAGAGGCGGATTTCAGCATCTTTGGCTGTGGCTTGATCCACCCAGTGGATGGTGCCGCGCACTTTTTGACCCTCGGGTGCAGTGCCGCCTTTTGTATCCGGATTATACTCAGCCAGAACTTCGATTATTTCGCCGTTCTCGTCCTTTTTAAAACCTGTACACTCGACAATATAAGCGTTCGCCAGTCGGACATGGTTACCGGGGAAGAGGCGGAAGTACTTTTTGGGAGGATCTTCTTGGAAGTCATCGCGCTCAATCCACAGGTGACGTGAGAAGGTGATCTCGTGCTGTCCGGCCTCGGGATTGCGTGGAATATTACTCATCATGAGAGTTTCCGTTTTGCCTTCGGGATAATTAGTGATCGTCAGAGGTAAGGGATCCAACACAGCCATAGCTCGAGGAGCTCTTTCGTTCAAGTCTTCGCGCAGGCAATGCTCGAGGAAGGCCACATCTACGACGCTGTCGACTTTGGAGACACCGATGCGTTCGCAGAAATCTCTAATGGAACGCGGGGTGTAGCCGCGGCGACGTAAGCCACAGAGTGTGGGCAGCCTGGGATCGTCCCAAGCAGCGACAACATCGTTCTCAATCAAGTGGCGCAGTTTGCGCTTGCTCATAACGGTATGACTGAGGTTCAGCCGGGCAAATTCAATTTGACGCGGCTTGGATGGTACCGAAGTATTATTGATAAACCAATTATAGAGCGGACGGTGATCTTCAAACTCAAGTGAGCAGAGAGAGTGAGTTATATGCTCCAAGGCATCACTCAGTGGATGTGCGAAATCGTACATCGGATAAATGCACCAATCATCTCCGGTGCGGTGATGTTCCAGATGGGCGATGCGGTAAATGACCGGATCGCGCATATTCATATTGCCTGAGCTCATGTCGATCTTGGCTCTGAGAGTCATAGCACCGTCCTCAAACTCGCCTGCTCTCATGCGGCGGAAGAGGTCAAGACTCTCCTCTTTGGGTCGGTTGCGCCAAGGGCTCTCCTGGCCGGGAGAGGTCAGAGTGCCGCGGGTTTCACGTATTTCCTCTGCCGTCTGCTCGCAGACGAAAGCTAGATCTTTTTCGATCAGTTCTTCCGCATACTTGTACATCTGCTCAAAGTAATCGGATGCGTGGTAAAAACGGTCTTCCCAGTCATAACCCAGCCAATGAATGTCTTTTTTAATAGCCTTAACATAAGCTTCATCTTCTTTCGCTGGATTGGTGTCATCCATGCGCAGATTACATAAGCCTTGATAGCGATCTGCCAGGCCGAAATTGATTACCAAGGCCTTGGCGTGTCCGATATGAAGCAAGCCGTTCGGTTCGGGTGGGAACCTTGTATGTACAGTCATGCCTTCAGTGCGACCGCCTTCAGCCATGTCCTCATCTATGGCATCAATTATAAAATGAGACAGTTCGTTATCCGTCCTGACTTCTTCCGGCGGCGTGAGGCGATCACCGGAAGTCGGGAAGGAACAGCTGGAATTATTTTTTGTCATATAAGTTCACGTCCTTGTCTAATTCTGAGTTAGTTATTTGAGCTTGTTCATGATACCATGCAATGAATAAGCTGACTAATACAAGCTTAACGACTCATTGTGGATCAAATATGTTTGGATATGTGCGACCGGAAAAAGAATTATTATTGATGCGAGATTTCTCGCGTTATCGCTCAATTTATTGTGGTTTATGTAAAGCGATTAAACTGCGCTATGGAAATCTTCAGCGCAGTGTTGTGACTTATGACATGACCTTTTTGGCATTGCTGCTCTTAGCTCTTTCGCTTGAGGACAGTGAGATGGTGCGAGAAGGATGCGTTCTGAATCCCATTCAAAAAAAAGCAATCAGCAAAAATCATGCGGCTTTGGATTTTGCAGCGGATGCCAGCATTCTTCTAGCCTACTATTCCGCCTTGGACAATGCTCAAGATGAACGGCCATTTGTCGGGCAGATGCAAAGCCTACTGCTCAGGCGTTCCGGAAAGAAGGCCGGGCGGCAGTATCCCGAACTAAGTGCGAAGATTGAAGCCTCACTTAAGAATTTGAATGAGATGGAAAAGGGTGACTACGATCCGGCTGCCGCTAATGTTTTCGGACAGCTTTTGTCCGATCTTTTTGCTACAGGAGCAGAGATTGTGGATATTCCTGAAAGAGAGTTATTGATTCGGGTTTTGCCCGACGTCGGCTTTGCCTTGGGCAAATGGGTTTACCTGATGGATGCGTTTGACGATCGGGAAGACGACCTTCATAATAAACAGTGGAATCCACTATTGAAATTTTCTGAGGAAGACAGTCGCATCTTTGCTGAGGAACAGCTCAAGGAAAACGAAGAAGAAGTAGATCGTTTGCTAGCGCT
>LFRM01281855.1_pt2 | contig 11776 bp, 13 predicted proteins | sample 618341 | NCBI WGS metagenome assembly LFRM01 (sample SAMN03654438, study PRJNA283298) | anaerobic digester metagenome | isolation source: pool of bioreactors CSTR01a, CSTR02a, and CSTR03a thermophilic anaerobic... | place: Denmark: Kgs. Lyngby | collected 2014-05-21
TGCAGTTCAAAATAAGGATGCCCGATTTGTGCTTGAAGTGGACAGCAATTTTTCAGATCTCTTACAGCAAGGAAAAACTTACAACATAACAGTCCATTATGATCAGAACGACACCAAGTCAGTTGGAGGCTTCAGCATAATAGCCCGCGCAATTGAGGAATACAGCCAAAAACAGGTTGAAAAGCGGCTTTTGGCTATGGATATTGACTTGGAAATCCTCAGGCCGGTTGAAATCGTGCCGGTTAACGCTGCAGATGAGAAGCGGAGCGGCAACTTTATGATAATGATGCTGCTTCCCATGATGGCCTCCATATTGATTGCCGTGGGCGGAATACCCGCTGCTACGGATCTGGTGGCAGGAGAGAAGGAGAGAGGTACATTTGAGCCCTTGCTTACCACCCAGGCAGGGCGCATGTCCATTTTGCTGGGCAAATATTTTACTGTTACTATGTTTTCCTTTGTAAGCGTAATAGCCCAATTGATAGGTGTTTTCATAGGAAGCCGTATAAGCCCCAGCTTCTTTACCATGGCTGATGCCGGCGGCGATGTCAGCTTTTCCATGCCCTTGGGAGCGCTGCTTCTATCCATCCTCACCTTTATTGCACTGGGCATGGTCTTCTCTGCCATACAGCTGGCCGTAAGCACCTATGCCAGGTCTTTTAAAGAGGCGCAGACCTACCTTTCCTTCCTTATCTTTGTTGCCATGGTACCCAGCTACGCTACTATGATGATGCAGCCGGATGATTTGCAGCTTTATATGTTCCTGGTGCCGCTGTTAAATGCCATTGCATCTTTGAAGATGAGCCTGGGCGGCGTAGTGAACTACACTTACCTGGCTGCCGGCCTGGCAACATCCCTGGTTTATGTAGTGCTGTCCCTGATGCTGGCGGCATGGATGTTCAACAGGGAAAGGTATTTATTCAGAAATTAACCGAGAAAATAATTTTGAGTACTTTTCGTGTTATTGAGAATAATAGCATTAGATAATAACACGAAAGGAAGTGGAATTGATGGATAGAATTTCTTTGATTCTTGTTATAATCGGCGCCATTAACTGGGGGCTGATAGCCCTTTTCCAGTTTGATCTGGTGGCTTCTTTGTTTGGAGGGCAGGATGCTTTCTTAAGCCGCCTTGTATATGGCCTGGTCGGCCTGGCTGGTTTGTACTGCATCACTTTGCTTTTCCGTGAAAGAGAAAGATCAAGAACTTAATAAAGCTTATGCATTATAAATGATAAGAATTAAAATAGTGACGAAAACCCGATTTTTTGACTAAAATCGGGTTTTTGTATTGACAGGTGTATATACACCTGTTATGATTAATGTGAAAGAATTAACTTGGGGGATTATATATGGACATCAGAAAGCTGGTAATTACTGCCCTGCTTACGGCAATTGCTATTATTATACCATACGTTGTGGTTTTTAAAGTGGTGGTTCCTCCCTTTACGGCCACCTTGGGATCCCACGTGCCCATGTTTATTTCCATGTATCTGGGTCCCATGGCTGCGGTAATGACGGGCTTGGGTTCAGCCCTGGGCTTTTTCATGGCAGTTGATGCCATAGTGGGAGCCAGGGCTCTGATGCATGTATTTGTGGCACTGGCAGGGGTTGCCTTGGTCAGACGGGGCAAGTCCTTTACTACAGTGGCACTTTTGACTGCTCCCATACACGGGTTATTGGAAGTGTTGGTAGTTCTGCCCTTTGTTCCCTTCAATGCATATAATCTTCTGATAGTCACCGGAGTTGGCACCATGCTGCATCATGGAGTAGACGGGGCTATTTCCTACGGCCTGTTGAAGGTACTGGATAAATCCAGAACCTTTAATGTACTCAGAACCAATTAATCTGTTTGGAACAAAATTTTAAATAGTGCCTGATTTAATCCATCCCATCTGCCTGTTTGCGGGATGGTTTTTTATGTAAAAAAACGTTGATTAATAAAACAATATAATATATAATTTACTCAAAGGTATAATGTAAATACCTAAATACATTATTAAGAAGGTATTCTTATGATTGATAAAGAAACCATAATCAGCAGGATTCGAGACTGCGGTATTGTTGCGGTAGTCCGGGCAGAGAGCAGCGACCAGGCCAGAAGAATTTCAGATGCCTGCCTGGAGGGCGGAGTGGCTGCTGTTGAGATTACCTTTACCGTGCCTGGTGCTCATAAGGTTATTGAACAACTGGCTGCTACATATTCATCAGGCGAAATGATACTTGGCGCCGGCACCGTTATGGATCCTGAAACCGCCAGAATTGCAATTCTTTCGGGTGCCCAGTACGTTGTAAGCCCTTACCTTAATATTGATACCGTTAAACTATGCAATAGATATAGAATTCCGGTCATGCCGGGTGCCATGACTATTAAGGAAGTAGTTGAGGGCATGGAAGCCGGGGCGGATATAATTAAGATATTCCCCGGGGAGCTTTTTGGTCCCCGCATTATCAAGGCGATAAAGGGGCCTCTTCCCCAGGCGCAGCTTATGCCCACCGGGGGAGTGGATCTTGATAACGTACAGGAATGGATTAAGGCAGGCGCTGCGGCGGTCGGTGCGGGAAGTTCGCTGACCAGCGGCGCGAAGACAGGGGATTATGCGTCCATAACCAGAAAAGCTAAGGAGTTTGTTGCAAAAATAAAAGAGACAAGAAATATGTTTTAAGAGGAGGCAGCGCATGGAATATTTTAAAAACAAAACACTTAATAAGAATATACCAATTCCCCTGTACTACCAGCTTAAAGAAATACTGCTTGAATACATTAAGGAACATCATAAGGATGAAGAGCTGCCCATACCAACTGAAAAGGAACTCAGTGAACACTTTCAGATAAGCAGGCCTACCGTGCGCCAGGCCATAAATGAACTGGTTGTAGAGGGCTATTTATACAGAAAGAAGGCCAAAGGCACCTTTGTATCCAAGCCCAAGATAAGGCAGGATTTTCTGCTTATCTTAGACAGTTTCGAAAACGAAATGAAGAAAAAGGGCTTGAAGCCCTCAACCAAGCTGCTGAATATAGAAGTAACCAGGAGTGATGAAAAGGTAAGCAAGGCGTTGAACATTCCTCTTGGGAGCGAAGTTGTGAAGCTTACCAGGCTCAGGTTTGCCAATGACGAACCTATTGTTCTGGTTGTTACCTATCTTCCTCACGATAAATGCAAGGGAATAATGGATAAGGATCTGGAAAAGGAATCCATGTACGATATTTTGGAAAAAGATTTTGGCTACAACATTGCCAGAGCAACCAGAACCCTTGAATCCATAGTGGCAGGGGAATATGAAGCGAAGCTTTTGGATATCAAGAAAGGTGCTCCTATTCAATATTTTGAGAGTGTAGCTTATTTAACCGACAATACGCCCATTGAATACTCCCTGGCCAAATACCGGGGAGACAGAAACAAGTTCAGCTTTGAACTTAAAAGAGAAGGCCGTTTTTAGCAAAGGCTGTCTCTTTTTTTGAAGCATAATGTAATTACATTAGAACGATATAATATAATAACTAAAATTATTTGATCATAGGAGGAGGAATAAAAATGTACAGCTTGGAAAAGGCAACCAAGCCTACTATCTATTTCATAGGAGTTACAACCACCAAATCTTCCATCATGAAGGTTTTTCCCAAATGGGCAGCTCGGATAGGCTTGGATGCTGTAATCAAGGGAATTGACATTGAAATCCATGCGAATCCTGGAGTTTACAGGGAAGTGGTAGACTTCATTAAGAATGATCCCTTATCCATGGGGGCCTTGGTTACAACCCATAAGATTGATCTTTATAACGCCGCAAAGGATATGTTTGACTATTTGGATCCTTATGCACAGATGTTCGGAGAGCTCTCTTCCATTTCCAAAAGAGACGGCAGGCTCCGGGGGCATGCCAAGGATCCCATATCCAGCGGTTTGTCCATGGAAGCCTTTATACCGGAAGGCTTCTGGGAAAAGCACGGCGGCGAGGTGTTTATAATGGGCGCAGGCGGAAGTGCCAGGGCGATCAGTGCATACCTGCTGGATAAAAAGAAGGGGCAGAATATACCGTCCAGGATAATAGTATCCAACAGGAGTGAACCCAGGCTTATAGAAATCAAGAAACTTATTAATGAGATCAACCCTGAAGTGCCTGCAGAATATCACCTTGCCAGGGAACATGAAGTCAATGACCGGATACTTGAAAAAGTAAAAGAATATTCGCTTATTGTCAATGCAACGGGTTTGGGTAAGGACAGACCGGGTTCGCCTTTGACTGATGCCTGTAATTTTCCTAAAAACAGCCTGGTATGGGAGCTGAATTACAGAGGGGATCTGAGGTTCATGCATCAGGCATTGGAGCAGAAGGATGAAAAGAATCTGTATGTGGAAGATGGATGGATCTACTTTATCCACGGATGGACCCTGGTAATAGCGGAAGTGTTTGATATGGATATAAAAGGTGAATTATTCAAAGAATTTGAAAGGGCAGCAGAAGAAGTGAGGACCGACAAATAGCTATTGACACGAATATCAGTAATATATACAATTATTATAAAGATATAATGTAATTACATAATTAAGTACATATATAATTAATTGCCGATTAATCGCAGCAGTTCTCCTGATTCATTCCAAGCAGCGGATCAATTTACATACCATTCTTCTACAAACATATCTAGCTTAGACTGTGCTTTTGAAAACCTTAGATGGATTTATAAAGGGGGGCCGCTTTTTATGAAGATGAAAACCCTGGTTGTGGATAAGGGTGGAGAGCTCAGTGTTCGTGAAACCAAGGTGCCGGAATATAATGAATGCCAGGCTTTGGTAAAAACCTTAAGCTGCGGTGTTTGCAACGGCACGGATCTGAAACTGATACAAGGAAGCTTCAAAGGTTTCGGCGAAGAAAGATATCCGCTTATGCTGGGCCATGAGGCTGTAGGAAGGGTAATTGAAACAGGGTCAAAGGTAACCAGTTTTAAAGAAGGGGATATTGTGCTTCTGCCCTTTGCAGATGCCAATGAAGACTTTGATTCAGGCTGGGGGGCGTTTTCTGAATACGGGGTGGTGTGCGATCCGGCTGCTTACTTGGCAAACGGCGTATGTCCCGGCACTCCGGAGTTTCCCGAGCATTCATTTGCTCAGCAGGTGGTACCGGAATTCATTGATCCGGTGGAAGCTGCTGTAATTATAACCTTAAGGGAAGTGTTAAGCTCCATTAAGAGGTTTGGAATCAAGGAAAATGACAGCATAGCAGTATTTGGCTGCGGACCGGTAGGGCTTACCTTTGTTAAGTTCATGCATATCCTAGGGGTAAATCCCATTATTGCCTTTGACATTATGGACGAAAAGGTGGAAGAAGCCCGGGCTATGGGGGCAGAATATGCCTATAATTCGAAGAATGCAGATGTTGCCAGCCTGGTTCGTGAAATATGCCCTGAAGGGGTTAAATACGTACTGGATGCAGCCGGCATATCCCAGTTGATTAACCAGGCCATGGGTATAATAAAAGACCAGGGAAAAATCTGCTGCTACGGCATAGCGCCTAATTTAAGCATGAATTTGGACTGGTCGGATGCGCCCTATAACTGGCATCTGCATTTCCAGCAGTTCCCGTCCAAATATGAGGAATCCCTGGCTCATAATCAGATAATTGCCTGGATAAAGGACGGGATTATAGACTTAAAAGACTTCATATCCGACATATATCATTTCGACAATATACTGGATGCCTTCAAAAAGCTGGAGAATAAGCAGATAACCAAAAAGTGCATCATCCGCTATGAATAAAAGCTTGCTGACAAGGGGGTGTATTCATGAAAAGGTATATACTGGCCCATGACTTAGGCACATCGGGAAATAAAGCCACCCTGTTTTCTGAAGATGGGGAATTGATTGCAAGCCAGATATATGCATATGATACCGACTATTTCAACGTTAACTGGGCTGAGCAGGACAGCATGGACTGGTGGCGGGCGGTATGTGAAACCAGCAAAGGCATAATACAAGCTGCCGGAATAAAAAATACTGAAATTGCCGTGGTGAGCTTCAGCGGCCAGATGATGGGCTGCCTTTGTGTAGACAGGCAGGGCAGCCCTTTAAGAAAGGCAATCATATGGGCGGATCAGAGGGCGCAGAAACAGGCGGCTGAAATAGCAGAGCATATTTCCATGTATGATTTCTACAGGATTACAGGCCACAGAAACAGCCCGTCTTACGGCATACAAAAGCTTATGTGGGTGCGGGATAACGAGCCGGAGATATATGAAAATACATACAAGATGTTGAATGCCAAAGACTTTATAGTTTTCAAGCTGACAGGCAATTTTTACACTGAATACACTGATGGAACCAGCTGCAACTGCTTGGATATAAACAATTTGAAATGGTCGGAAAGAATAATTGAGTGTGCAGGTATAGATGGTGATAAACTTCCTGAACTGAAGCCCTCAACCTTTGTAGCCGGAGGGGTAACGGAAGAAGCGGCCAAGGCCACAGGGCTGGCTGCGGGAACCCCGGTGGTGCTGGGCGGAGGAGACGGCTTGTGTGCAAATGTAGGGGCGGGATCCATTTCGCCCGGCAAAACATTCAGTTATGTGGGTTCTTCTGCATGGATTGCCACTACCAGCGAAAAGCCCCTCTTCGATGAACAGATGAGAACAATAACCTGGGCTCATATAGTGCCAGGCCTGTATTCCCCCAACGGCACAATGCAGTCGGCCGGAGGTTCATACAGCTGGATCAAGAATAATATATGCCTGGCTGAAATAGAGCAGGCTGAAGCTGAAGGCAGGGATGTGTACGACATCATAAATGAGAAGATAGAACTAAGCCCGCCTGGAGCCAACGGCATCATATTTCTGCCGTATCTGTTGGGCGAACGGGCTCCCCGGTGGAATCCTGACGCCAAAGGGGCTTTTATTGGCATTAAGATGGAAAATAATAGAAGTGATTTTTTAAGGTCCGTTCTTGAAGGTATTACCATGAATCTTTCCATAGTTCTGGATGTCCTCAGGCAGCAGGTGGATGTGGAGGAGATTCTGGTGATAGGCGGCGGAGCTAAGGGTGCAGTCTGGAGGCAGATAATGGCTGATATCTATAATGCCCGAATACTTGTGCCCAGGCTCTTGGAAGAAGCCACTTCCATGGGCGCCGCAGTCACTGGCGGAGTGGGCGCAGGGCTCTTTAAGGACTTCAGTGCAATAGAGAAATTCATTGATATTGAATACGTGCATATGCCCAGAAAAGAAAATTTTGAGGTTTATGCTGAAATGAAAAAAATATTTGATTCCTGCTACTTTGCTCTGAAGGATGTCTTCAAAGATATGACCGGCTTATCTCTTAAAGCTTAATTAATTCTATAAACTATGAAGCTTACAGGATTAATTCAAATAAATTAAAGAAGGGTGGCACAGGTGGGAAAGAAAATTCTGATAACTCCCAGGTCGTTTGGTGCATACAAGCATCTTGCATATCCGCTTATTGAAGAACAGGGATATGAAATAATTGAAAACACATCAGGGCGGACATTGACTGAAGATGAGATCATAAATCTGGCCGGATCCGGTGTGGTTGGAATAATTGTCGGCATAGATCCCCTGCCTGCCAGGGTGCTGGAAGCATGCAGGGATTTAAAAGCCATATCCAAATACGGCATGGGATTGGACAATATAGACCTGGATAAGGCGAAGGAATTGAATATTAAAATCGACAGGGCAGCAGGCACAAACAACATATCGGTTGCGGAGCTTGCTATTGCTTTAATGTTCAGCATGGCCCGTCATGTTCCCTATGTATCAAACCGGGTAAAGGAAGGCTGCTGGGACCGGGTCATGGGCTGCGAGGTATTTGGAAAGAAGCTGGGGCTTGTCGGCTGCGGACTGATCGGCAGGGAGGTGTTAAAAAGAGCTTTGGGCCTGGGCATGAAGGTTCTGGTGTACGATCCATATATGAAGGATGATGAAATATTTAATAATCCGGATGTGGACAGGTGCAGCAGCGTTGATGAATTATGCAGGGAATCAGACTTTGTCTCCCTTCATGCTCCATTGACTGAAGAAACCAGGAATATAATCAATAAACAAAGGCTGGAGCTTATGAAGCCTGCAGCAATTCTTATAAACACCTCCCGCGGCGAACTGGTAGATGAGGATGCCCTGTATCAGGCATTGGCTGATAAAAAAATAAGGGGGGCAGCCCAGGATGTTTTTTCAACTGAGCCTCCTGATAAGGATGAGAAGCTTTTGAAGCTGGATAACTTCATCCTTACCTCCCATATAGGCGCCTATACCAGGGAGGCGGTTGAGAGAATGGTACTGGTATCTGCCAAGAACCTTTTGAGAATGCTGGCTGAGTAAATGTTATGAATAAAAAAGTCACGAATGGAGGAAAAACGGTGAAGGAAATAAACTGGGAAAAAGCTTTTACAATTTATTTTGACATGGAAAATGGTCTGGCGGATAAAAAGCCCATTCAAAGAAGATTGTCGGATATGAAGGATATGTATTATGATTCTGAGGCTGTTGAAGACTTGATAAATGAAAATCCCCTTATTTATGAGTATTATGATTTAGGTGCCCCGGAGCATGAAGGTGATCTGGCCTTTGGCACCAGTATTGTTTATCCCGGCAAAGTGGGTAATGAATATTTCATGACCAAGGGCCATTTTCACTCCATATTGGATACTGCAGAAGTATATTTCTGTCTGCGTGGTAAAGGCTGCATGATGATGGAAAGCCCGGAAGGGGACTGGGATGTTCAGGAACTGACTCCGGGCAAAGCCCTGTATGTGCCTAAAAGATATGCCCACAGAAGCATTAATATTGGAAATGAACCTTTAATCACTTTCTTTGCTTTTAGAGCCGATGCCGGCCATGATTACGGCACCATTGAAAGCAAGGGGTTCAGAAAGCTTATTGTTGAGACAGACGGCAAAATGGAGATTATCAATAATCCAAACTGGAAGTGAGGCCTTTAATTATTAATAAATATTTAGGGAGGTTTTACATAATGATGCAAACACCTAAACTATTTGCTTTGCTGCCGGAGGAATATGCTGTTACGCCGGATGGGATGGCTATAGCTCCCAACGGGGATTTGGTTCTTTCCTGCCCAAACTTTGCGGATCCTTCAGTACCCGGCTGCCTTCTAAGGTTCGACAAGAACAAGAATGTAAGAAAGTGGGCGGATGTGCCGGTACATGAGGAAACCGGGCTGGCTCATCCCATGGGAATTGCCTTCGGGCCTGANNCTTCGGATCAGGGATGACAAAGTTGTTAAAACAACGGTGGTTGCAAAGAATATGGAACACCCTAATGGTGTGCGGATTCGCGGTGAATACATGTATGTAACCCAGAGCCTGATGACCAAGGTAAAGGATCCTTCGGGCCTGATGGTCAGCGGTGTTTACAGGTTCCACCTGGATGATGAAAATATAGAAGTTACAAACACCCTGGATGATGAACATCTTATAACTACATTTTTGACCTATAACAAGGATGTTCAATATGGTGCCGACGGAATAGAGTTTGACCCCGAAGGGAACCTATATGTAGGCAACTTCGGCGACGGGGCGGTTCATAAAATTACCTTCAATGAAGACGGCAGTGTTAAAGAAAACTTTGTTTGGGCAAAAGATCCTGAGCAGCTTCAGTCTACAGACGGCATGATCATGGATGATAGAGGCAATCTATACATAGCTGACTTTTCTGCCAATGCCATAGCGGTTGTAACGCCTAATGGAAAGGTAACACGGATTGCCCAGAGCCCTGACACGGACGGCTTCAATGGTGAGCTGGATCAGCCAGGCGAGCCTGTTATATGGAACGGAAAGCTGGTAGTATCTTGCTTTGACCTGGTAACCGGGCCTGATAAGGTGAACACAGCCCATGAACTGCCTGCAACCATGTCAGAACTGGAGCTTATATGATGAATTCAGGTGAAAATTTATAAGCATGTATATATGAGGGAGTATTATGTGCTGTTATATGCAGCATATAGTGCTCCTTTTTCTTAAGGCAGTTTTAGCTTGCACTATATATATAATTTGGGTATACTTTCATCATACGGACTTTTTATTCCATTACATGTAAATAAAGGGGGTTACCTCCGGTGAAGCTGAATTATAAACGCACCTTTCTCATCGGCTTTGCATTTCTCTCCATCTCCGCCTTCTGGCAGCTCTACGACAGCATCGTTCCTCTGATACTGAAAAACACATTTAAAATGGGCGAAACCATAACCGGAGCCATAATGTCAATTGACAATATTCTTGCGCTTTTTTTACTGCCGCTCTTTGGCGCCTGGTCCGACAGGGTGGATACCCGGTTTGGAAAACGCATGCCTTTTATTGTACTGGGCACCGTCGCCGCAGTAATTTTCATGATGCTGATTCCCCTTGCAGACAATACGGTAAATTTTCCACTCTTCTTTATAGCACTCGGCATGACACTTCTGGCCATGGGCACCTATCGTTCTCCGGCTGTTGCACTTATGCCTGATCTGACGCCCAAACCCCTTCGCAGTAAAGCCAATGCAGTTATAAACCTGATGGGAGCAGTAGGCTACATTTTTGCTCTTATGGCTATAAGGCTGCTGGTGAAAAAGGACGCCAATCCGGATTATACGGCGGTATTTGCAGTGGTGGCCTTTTTGATGGTGGTATCCGTTGCTATTCTGGTGGCTGCCATCCGTGAAAAGAAACTGGCTGCCCGGATAGCGGAAGAGTACCCGGAGGATGAGGAGGCGGATAAAGGGAAGGGAAGCAGCACCGGGCCTCTGCCCAGGGACGTTCGAAAGAGCCTTGTATTCCTGCTGGCATCCATATTCTTATGGTTCACCGCCTATAACGCAGTTACAACTGCCTATTCCCGGTATGCGGGAGAGGTATGGGGGCTTCGCGGAGGAAGTTTTGCAGACTCCCTTATGATAGCAGGTGCGGCAGCTATTGTCAGCTACATACCCATCGGGATGATAGCCAGTGCTATAGGCCGCAAGAAAACCATTATTATCGGAATTTTGATGATGTCGGCATCTTATTTTTGCGGCTTTCTGTTTGTAAAGTATTCACCATTGATTAATGTGGTCTTTGCCTTTACCGGCTTTGGCTGGTCTGCCATCAATGTAAACTCGTATCCTATGGTGGTGGAGATGAGCCGGAGCGGTGATGTAGGAAAATATACCGGATATTATTACACTTTCTCAATGGCGGCGCAGGTCTTTACTCCCATATTTTCCGGATTCCTGCTTGAAAAAATATCTTACAGAACCCTGTTTCCTTATGCAGTTGTATTCTCACTGTTATCCCTATGCACCATGCTGATGGTAAAACACGGAGATTCCAGGCCGCCCAGAAGAAAAAGCCGCCTGGAAGAGTTCGATGTTGCTGATTAGCTGTTGTTGAAGTAATGTATAATTAAAATATAAAAGCACACCGATACGATAAAAAGGAGATAATCATTTATGGACTCAACCATACTTATATTGAAAGCTGTAAGTGAACACTACAATATTCCAGGCACCATGAAAGCTTACACTCACTGCGTAAACGGCCATATTAATGACACTTACCGGGTATTGTTCCAGATAAATCATAACACTGAACGGGAATATATATTTCAAAAGATTAATGACTATGTATTCAAAGAGCCGGTTAAGGTAATGCATAATATAAGGGAAATAACCCTTCATACCAGGGATAAAATTAAGGAAAACGACTGCAATATCATATCCTTTCTGGATAATAAAGAGGGCAGGAATTATACTGTAATTGACGGCGATTACTGGCGGGTTTGCCCCTATGTAGAAAACTCC
>LFRM01010456.1_pt2 | contig 11774 bp, 14 predicted proteins | sample 618341 | NCBI WGS metagenome assembly LFRM01 (sample SAMN03654438, study PRJNA283298) | anaerobic digester metagenome | isolation source: pool of bioreactors CSTR01a, CSTR02a, and CSTR03a thermophilic anaerobic... | place: Denmark: Kgs. Lyngby | collected 2014-05-21
CACTTGAATCCATAGGTACCACTATTATCCTCCGGGAGCCAATTTGAATTAGTTTCGCCTCAAAAATAATTTTCATTTCTAATATCTCCAATTGAAATAGTAGCAGTATCCTATTCACTGACTACCTCATATAAACATACAAACTATTTACCCTTATTAAATCCAGTTAATAGTTTCTAAGGTTTAAAATAAATCTTATAACTACAGAAATGCAACTTATATCGGTAACTAAATCTATGTAGTTTCATTTGGATTTGTTTGTGGCCAAGATAATTCCGAAAAGAACACCAAAGGCTATGCCAAGACCTATATTTTTAAATAAAATTCCAAAGACTACACCTAAACCTATACCAAGTGCAGTAGATTTCGTTTCTTCCTCTTCCTCTACATCCTCTTCATCTTCTTCTACTTCTATTTCCTCTTCAATTAAATCTAAGTCTTTTGGCTTATCAATCACATAAAACTCCTTCATATAATCAGTAAGTTACGGAATGAACTTTTGGCTAGAGTTTAACCTAATTTATCTCCCTTTTTTACTTGTCGCTGGGGTTGAATCAAAATAACGCCATCTTGTCCATATATTCCTAAGACCAATACTTCTGACATAAAATCAGCAATTTGTCTGGGCGGAAAATTGATTACTGCTAAAACTTGCTTATCTATCAACTCTTCTGAAGTATACAAGTCAGTAATCTGTGCACTTGATTTTTTTATGCCGATTTCACTGCCAAAATCAACCCATAATTTATATGCTGGCTTTTTAGCTTTCTCGAACTCTTGAGCTTTGATTATCTCACCTACTCTAATATCAACTTTTAAAAAGTCATCAAAAGTAATTTGTGGTTTTCTATCATGCTTCACGGTACTTTCTCCTTGAAATAAAATTTTTACATTTAATCTAAGTCAATAATTGTAATGATAGTAGTTAAGCTGTACTTCAAATCACCCCAAGAGTAAATTTGTTTTAAAAGGCTATATAGCCTCTGTAACTACATTCTAAAATTTAGGATAATATATTATCCTAAATACATAAACTAGTTGCTATTAACACTGTAGCAGTAACTACTACCATTTTTTTTGCTCTGCCTCTTCCACCTTTTCTTAAAGTTTCAGTCCGCTAAAATAATTATGATCAGTTTTAAGAGCTATTGACGTTACCCAACTTATCGTTCTTAAATTTAAGCATTCTTATGCAATGAGCCTAGAAGCCCCTATAGGACGGTTACAACCAAATACCAGGGCCATAATTGCTAAGAATAAAAGGATTAAAATTTCTATCATGCTTACTAGATAGAGAATTTTTCTAGTGGATCTGTATAGCTCTTTCTATTCACCATTAGTAATATGGTCGATGGGATAACTACAAATATACTTCCAAATAAAAAGTAGTAAGACAGTAGATTTGCTTAAATAAGTTCTCTTCCTGTACTCACTTCTCCTCCTAAGTCGAATAGCAATTGGACTTTACTTATTGAATATTATAGTAGCACCAAGAGGCTCTAAGTCCCATTATCTCGCACCTTAGTTCCCAAAGTTTCATACTAAGTACTATTATACCATGTTAATTCAACTACTTTTCAACCAAAGGTCCGTTATTTCAATCCTACTGAAACTTTGAACATTTTTAGATATCCCCTTTGATATAGTGCGGCTTCTAAAGAAAAAACCCCCTAGAGTCGGGGATTTAATGTGTAACCTTGTTCAAGTATAATATCTAGAATTTCATTTCTTTTGGCACTAGGATTAGCATATTGGGTGGCAATCTGATTGGTAAAGGAATCCACTCTGTTATTGGCGTCTCTTAGATCATAATAGGTCTGCATTTCTTCGTCGTAGTCCTTGAAAATCTCTAAATAATCTTCTTCTATTTTGTAGACGTCTTCAAAACATCTTAGGGACATATCCATTTTAGGTTTAAGCTGAGGTGACTGATCTTTCTCTCCAAAGGCAAGACCAATAATGGGAAAGGTTAATTCAGGTAGTTCAAGGATTTCTATCACGCGCCGATCATCATTATGAAGGCTGCCCAGATAGACTCCACCTAATTCTAAGCTCTCTAAAGCGTTAAGAACATTTTGCGCCATAAAAGCTCCATCGGAAAAGCCTTGAAAAAAGCGATCCATATCCCTACCGGCATCGGTGTTTACACCCTTTTGTTCGGCAATTCGCTGATTTCTATAGGTATCTACAATGAAAATCCATAGTTCAGCTGAGCTAGCAACATAGGGTTGACCAGAGACCTTGGCCAGTTCATTTCTTTTTTTCTGGTCTTTAACGCGAATGATTGAAGCACTCTGAAGTCCAGTACTGGTTGCCGTTCTTCGCGCCACTTCTAAGAGCTCCTTTATGATATCCTCACTGAGGGATCCTTCTTTAAAAGCCCGTATGGTCCTATGCAGTTTTTGTGTAGCGATGGTTTGATTCATCTTAGCCTCCTAAACTTTTACTTGTTTACCCTGTCATATAGAAGTATGACATTTAATGTAAAATTTCTCAACTAGTATCATTGAATTTAGAACAATAAAAAGAGCCTAAAAAAGGCTCTTCAACTTTGTTATTCTTTGTAACAAATAGTCTCGATTTCAACAATGGCGTTCACAGGAAGAGCTTTAACGGCAAAGGCACTTCTTGTCGGTCGATGATCGCCATAAAACTCAGCATAGACTTTATTCATAGCTTGAAAATTTGCCATATCTGTAAGAAAAACCGTGGATTTTACTACATCGGTCTTTTCATATCCGGCCTCAACCAAAATAGCTTCAATATTCTTAAAAACTTGGCGGGTTTGTTCTTCAATATCCCCTTCAACCAACTTACCTGTTTCAGGGACAATGGGTGTTTGTCCAGAGATATAAAGAAAATTCCCTGCTTTAAGAGCCTGTACATAGGGTCCAATGGCTGCCGGTGCTTTGTCAGTGTTAAATGCTTTCATATTTCCTCCTTCTATTCCATAAAGGCTTTATATGCCTCATAGGCTGCATAGAGATCAGCTTTGCTGATCAGTTCAATGGGGGCGTGCATACTTAGAACGGGAAGGCCAAAATCTACGACCTCGGCTCCATATTTAGCCAGGATAAAGGCTATGGTTCCCCCGCCACCCTGGTCTACTTTCCCCAGTTCGCCTGTTTGCCAAAGAACGTTCTTTTTATCGAAGAGTTCTCTTAATTCCTGTAGAAACTCAGCATTGGCATCGTTGCTTCCACCCTTACCTCGAACTCCAGTATATTTGTTTAAACTGCCCCCACAACCAAGATGGGCGGTATTTAGCTTTTCGGTTACCTCAGGAAAGTTCGGATCAAAACAGGCCGAGACATCGGCGGATAAAACTTTACTTGCTGCTAGAGCTCGTCTTCTTCCAAGGGAAGAATCCTTCCCCTGATAGGCCAGTATCTCACTAATTAGATTTTCAAAAAACAGAGCCTCCATGGAGCTGTTACCCACAGAACCAATCTCTTCTTTATCTGCAAAAAGACACACTGCTGTCTTCTGGGGAGCCTCTATTTCTAGGATTGCCCTCAGCGAAGCATAGGCACAGGCCCGATCATCATGGCCATGACCCGCCACCATCGAGCGGTCAAAGCCAACGTCTCTTGCTTTACCCGCCGGCACAACTTCAATCTCGCTAACTAGAAAATCTTCTTCAATGAGACCATATTTATCATTTAAGGCCTTAAGAACCCCTGCCTTAATGGCTTCTTTTTCCTCGCCCTTTAGGGGCATATGGCCTACGACAACATTAAGTTGCTCTCCAGTAATGGCTTCGGACAGTTTCTTTTGCATCTGATCCGCCGATAGATGAATGAGAAGATCATTGATATAAAATACTGGATCTTCCTCTTCTTCCCCGATGGATAGTTCGACAGCTTTACCCTCTTTTGTATAGGCCAGTCCATGAAGGGCCAGAGGTATACAGGTCCATTGATATTTTTTGACACCACCGTAATAATGGGTCTTGAAAAAAGCCAGCTTTCCCTCTTCATAAAGAGGGACCTGCTTTAAATCAAGACGAGGAACGTCAATATGACTTCCAACGACCCTCATGCCCTCCTCAAGGTCGGCACCAAGAACCATAAGTACCAGAGATTTGTTTTTATTCTCCAGATAGAGCTTGGCTCCAGGAAGTAAGTTTCCCTCTTTTTTCAGTTCTTCAAAACTTCTAAAGCCCTTTTCCTTGGCCCTGCACAAAAGTTCTCTATGGGCTAAACGCTCGGTCTTTGCGATGGAAAGGAATTTTTTATAACCTTCGGCAAAGGAAAATATATCTTCGTGATTTTTTTTGCTCCAAACTTCGGAGCGTTCATAGCTTAGACTCATATTATTCTAAGACCTCTACTTTACTACGACACTAATAAGCTTATCGGGAACAACGATTATTTTTACAAGGGTTTTTCCTTCGGTGTAAGATTTATAATCCGAACTTTCTTTCAGCTCATTTTCTACTAGAGATTTATCCATTCCCCGGGGGAATACCATTCGAAAACGCACTTTCCCGTTGATTTGCACGGGAAGCTCAACCTGATCTTCCAAGGTTTTTTCCCGGTCAAAACTGGGCCACTTGGTTTGGGAAATTTGCTCCCTATTGCCGAGGTTTTCAAAAATTTCCTCACTCATATGGGGAGCTACTGGATTAAGAAGCAGCAGCAGAACCTCTAGTTCGCCCCTAGTTATGCTTCCCTTTTGATAGTAGGCATTGGTAAGGCTCATTAGCTGGGCAATGGCGGTATTACCCTTTAGGTGCTCGTAATCTTTTCCGACCTTCTCGATACTTTGGTGGATAATCAGCTCGAGATCCTTACTGTAGTTTTTGCTTTCGCTTGCCATCATGCTTTGAAGATTCCATACTCTTTCAAGAAAGCGCTTGGCCCCGGCAACACCATTCATAGACCAACTTACGGTTTTCTCAAAATCCCCAATAAACATTTCATAGATTCTTAGTGTATCAGCGCCATAATTTCTTACTACCTCATCGGGATTAATCACATTGCCCCGGGACTTACTCATCTTTTCGCCGTTTTCTCCAAGAATAAAGCCATGACTTGTCCTCTTAGCATAGGGCTCAGGAGTTGGCACAACACCTATGTCATAAAGAAATTTATACCAAAATCGGCTGTAAAGAAGGTGAAGGGTGGTGTGCTCCATTCCACCATTATACCAGTCTACAGGCATCCAGTAATTTATGGCTTCATCACTGGCTAGCGCTTTATCATTATGAGGATCAAGATAGCGAAGGAAATACCAACTACTGCCGGCCCACTGGGGCATAGTATCGGTTTCGCGTTTTGCACTTCCTCCACAAGAAGGGCAAGTGGTATTGACCCAGTCTGTAATGGCCGCTAGGGGTGAACTGCCATCTTCAGTGGTTTCATAGCTCTCAACATCGGGAAGAATCAGTGGAAGTTCTTCTTCAGGCAGGGGAACTACACCGCATTTTTCGCAGTGGACTACTGGGATTGGTTCGCCCCAGTAGCGCTGGCGGGAAAAGATCCAGTCTCTTAATTTGTATTGGATTTTCTCTTCGCCAAGGCCCCGCTCTACAATGATTTGGATCATTTTCTTTATAGCTTCATCGACACTAAGGCCATCAATAAGGGGTGAGTTTATAACTTTTCCATCACCGGTATAGGCTTTCTCGTCCACGGGATCACCGCTAACGGTTTGAAGTATTCTCTCTCCAAAGGCTTTGGCAAATTCAAAGTCTCTCTGATCATGGGCCGGTACTGCCATTATAGCTCCACTGCCATACTCCATCATTACATAGTCGGAAATATAAATAGGAATCTCTTCTTCACTGATGGGATTAAAGGCCATAATCCCTTCGAGCCGCACTCCGGTTTTGTCCTTCACCAGCTGGGTTCGCTCAAAATCACTTTTGTGTTTTGCGTGATGACGATACTCGGAGATGGCCTCGTAATTTTCCAGGCGATCTCGGGAGCGATCAATAAGGGGATGCTCGGGAGCAATAACCATATAGGTAGCACCATAAATCGTATCGGGACGGGTAGTGAAGACCTCAAGTTTTTCATCGGTATCTTGGATAGGAAAATAGATGTTGGCCCCTTGGCTTCGGCCAATCCAGTTGACCTGTTGAATTTTGACTCGCTCAATAAAATCGAGTTCATCAAGATCATCAATAAGTCTCTGGGCATATTTCGTAATCCCCAGCATCCACTGTTCCTTTTCTCTGCGCACAACGGGTGCCCCGCAGCGCTCACATTCACCGCCTACCACTTCTTCATTGGCCAAACCAACTTTGCAAGATGGACAAAAGTTAATGTCCATTTTCTTTTTATAGGCCAATCCCTTTTTAAAAAGCTGAAGGAAAATCCACTGTGTCCATTTATAATACTCTGGATCGCTGGTGGTTACCGCCCTTGACCAATCAAAACTAAAGCCTATGCTCTTAAGCTGGCGAGTAAAGTGTCGGATGTTCTCCTCGGTAACTACTTTAGGGTGGGTCTTTGTCTTAATAGCGTAGTTTTCCGTTGGTAGACCAAAGCTGTCAAAACCAATAGGGAAGAGAACATTTTTTCCTTCTCTTCTTCTTTTTCTTGCTACAATATCCAGGGCTGTATAGCTCCTGGGGTGGCCAACATGAAGGCCTTGGGCTGAAGGATAGGGAAATTCAATTAGAATATAGTCCTTGTCAACGCCGGGACGCTCCTTAACTTCAAAGGTCCCCTCTTTATCCCAAATCCCCTGCCACTTCTTTTCGATTTCAGTAAAGTTGTAATGTCTCATGGTGCTCCTTTCAAAAAAAAAGACTCGTTCTGAGGGCGCTTATGCGCGGTACCACCCCAGTTGACCAAGTCCACTCAGTGTCCTTTAAGGAAGACAAGCTCCATCCCTTGGTGAGTTCAAAAAGCCTCCCCCGCAACCTTGCACCACCCGGTTGCTCTCTAAAGGGTTCTTCTTTTCTACTGCTCCAGCTCTATTTACTAGTGCAAGTATACAAAATTTCCATGGAATATGCAAGAAAATTATTTATAGAGAGTTTTTTTTCTATGATTGTCGCGATAGCACTATGAAATAAAAAAAAGGCGGGCCTGGGCTCACCTTAAATTTGTTTTTATTTTGTTCCAAAGAGCCGATCTCCAGCATCCCCTAGCCCGGGAACGATATAGCAGTCTTCATTAAGGATTGGGTCCACCGCCGCACAAAAAATGGCTACATCGGGATGAGCATCATGAAGAACCCGTACTCCTTCTTCCGAAGCAATAATGCAAACCCATTTGATTTTTTTTGCCCCTCTGGCCTTTAAAAAGTTTATTGCAGCAACACCGCTTCCACCGGTCGCCAACATAGGATCAAGAAGTATAACTTCGCTCTCAGCAATGTCATCGGGGAGCTTACAGTAATACTCAACGGGCTCCATGGTTTCGTGATCACGATAAAGACCGATATGGCCAACTCTAGCCTGAGGAATGATGCTTTGCATGCCACTGACCATTCCAAGTCCGGCACGTAGAATGGGAACTAGGGCAATTTTTTGTTCCGCCAGCTTTTTTTGCCTTGTTGGTCCTATGGGGGTCACAATATCCACTTCTTTTAAAGGTAGATCTCTGGTTACTTCATAGGCCATAAGCATGGAAAGTTCTTCCACAAGTTCGCGGAATTCCTTTTGTACCGTGTCTTTGTCTCTGAGCAATGTGACTTTGTGCTGCATCAGAGGATGATCAAAAATAAATACATTGGACATCCTATACTCCTTTTCTTTCACAGATCTGTCTTAGCAGATGACTTTCAATTTTTCAAATAAAAGTTTAAAGTGAACTTTTTCCACATCAAAGAGTTCTCCGTCCAAGTTAAGAGTTAAATCTTCTCCTAGGATCTCAACCTCTTTTGCTTTATATACCTTGACATATTTTTTAATTTTTGTATGAAGACCGAAAATTATAGAAGGAGCCACAATAAAGAGCATAAGATTAGACATATCTATGATATTTACAATATTAAAATACCCATCGTCCATCTGAGCCCAGGGCATAATTTTAATGCCGCCACCATAGGTTTTTCCCGTTCCAAAGCACAAAAGTATATTGCTACTCTTAAACTCACGGCCATCTAGGCGCACGGTTATCTTTTGCTTACGGTAGAAAAACATGGAGTAGATAAGTGCCACAACATAACCCATGGTTTTGGGGACATATTTTTTTATCTTCTTTTGCGTTTTTCCAGTAAAAGCATCAAGGCCCACACTGGCAATATTAAGAACATAATGCCCTTCATGATCCTGGCCCACATTGACCTTCTTGAATTTTCCGTTAATTAATTTTTGTATTGCTTCTTCGGGATTGGCCTTTTCTTCAAAGTTGCGGTAGAAATCATTGCCATTTCCAACAGGAAGGATTCCAAGAACCCCTTCTCCTCTTTGCAGTAGGCCCCTACCGACTTCGTTAACGGTACCATCACCACCCACAGCAACAACAACTCCATAGGAGGCAGCAGCATCATAGGCTAGTTTTATCGCATGTTGGGGCTCTTGTGTCTCAACAAGATCATAGCTTAAACCCCGTTTATCCAGTTCCTGCATCAGAGTGTCAATCCAACGGCGGTTTTTCGCACTACCAGCAATTGGATTTTTAATAAGAAGGTAATCTTTTTTTTCATCCATGGCATTCCCTTTATTTATTTATTTATAAAAACAAGGAAATCTGCTCCTTTATAATTATCCCTAAGAATCTCAAAGGAGTCCTTTCCTCTTTGAAGCCAAGCTCCATCCTCTAGGACCAGTTTATCACTCCAGGGGCCGAATTCTTTCTCCAAGTCCTCATAGACTTCAATAAACGTCCCATGATAGGATCGAATTTCCGGCACTTTTTTTTCATTTCTTACAATAGGTAGTTGCAAGATCATCACAAGCAAAACAAGCCCGGCAAGACGTAGAACTTTCACTGCTTCATTGCTTCCCAGAGTCTTTCAAGATTATAAAATTCTCTTGTCTCGGCGTCAAAACAGTGAATTACGATATCCATAAAGTCTAGAATAATCCAACCACTCTCCGATGTTCCTTGGCGAATAAAAATGGGAACACCTTGTTTTTCCACGAATTTTTCAATATCTTTTGCCAGGGCACCAAGATGCCTTTTGTTTAAAGCGCTACAGATCATATAATAATCAGCTAAGGAACCACCGCGAGCATCATAGCAGGCGATATCACTGGCTTGCTTTTCGATCATAAAGGCTTCTATTTGTTTTATCAGTTCTTCCACATGTCCTCCTTTTTATTTCTTTTTCCATAAGAATACTTTTCTTATGGGCGTTTTTTCCTTGTTTTACAAGATAAACCTTTGTCCCTCTTAAAAAGGCTAGTAGTGCCTGATCAAGATTCACAAAGGCAAGTTTTCTTATTTCTTCCACACCGGGGAAGTGTCTTCCCTCTTCAATGCCATCGGCTAGGAAAAGGAGCTTTTCTTCAAGACTCATATTGGGACCACCCAAGGTGTGAAGATTAATGGCTCTTATCGTAATTCTATCACAGCCAGCAATCCCAGCATAGCGGCCACTGATTCTAGCATGACCAAGTCCATCACCACCAAAAGCATAGCCTAGATCGTGAAGCAGTGCAGCTCGAATAAGAAAGTCTTCATCGGCTCCCCAATAGCGGGCCAGTCTTTTAACCATTTGAGCGGTTCCAAGACTGTGATTATAACGTTGATGGCTTAGGTATTTGGATGCAATTTTTTTCGCCCTTTTGATAGAGCATTTCTTCATAGATATATGCCTCCACAGCCTCGGGCAGGTGATAACGAATGGACTTATCTACTTTTCTTCTACTGCGAATTAAAGTAGATGAAATTTCTACATAGGGCGAATTCAAAAGATAAATCTTCGCACCATAGTTTTCTTTCAGACGATCTATTATAAGCATTATTTCTTCTCTGGATTTTCCCGGTCTTGGAGCAACAGCAAAGGAGAATTCCTTTAAAAGGTCCTCGCCTCTGTACCATCTTTCAAGACTCATTAGACTATCGGCACCAATAAGAAAATACAGTTCAGCATTGGGGTACTTCTTCGTAAAAAGTTGCAGGGAATCATAGGTATAACTGGGTCCGCTGCGCATGCTTTCCAGACTTGAAACCTCAAAATCTTCACAATCATCAAAAGAAAGCTCCAGCATCTTAATTCGGTGCTCAAAACTCGAAAGTTTATTCTCGAGTTTATGAGGTGGATAAAAAGCCGGAAGAAAAATTACCCGGTCCAGCCCCAACTGCTCTAGGCCATACTGGGCCATAAGTAGGTGGCCATTGTGTACAGGATCAAAACTACCACCTAATATTCCTAGTTTCATCTTACTTTCCTGGCAGGATTCAAACGCTCTTCTCGGGGAAGAGTGCTACTTTCTCGATACAATACAACTTTTCTTCCGATTTGACTTATAAACTCTGCTCGAGTTTTATCTAAGAGTTGCTCTAGCAAAAGCTTTTTATCTCCCGCACCGGGAAGTAGATCGAGTTTAACCAGCTCTTGCATCTCCAAACCATATTCAAGTTCCTTAAGAAAACTCTCGGAGAGACCTTCCTTGCCAAGCTGAAGTAGGGGTTTTTTCTCGTGGGCCAGTTTTTTTAAATAGGCCCGTTCTTTTCCAATCATATTTACTCCTTATATTCGAAAGCATAGCCCATAATACGGACAACATCGCCTTCTTTTATACCCATTTCTCTTAGTTTATCATAAATGCCCATATTTTTTAGGTTGACTTCAAATCTTTTTTCCGATTGATAACTTTGAAAATCTGTAGCGTGCATAAGCCCTTCAATGGGTTTTCCTTCAACGCAATATTCGCCATCAACAATGCTGTAATAAATTTCTCGATCCACTTTTTCTTTTTCATAGGCTTGGGCGTCACTATAAAGGTCAATGGGCTCAATACTTTCTAGAAGAGTAGTGACATATTTCATAGCATCGGTAATGCCCTCGCCAGTTATAGTACTGGTCCGAAAACTCTTAATTCCCTTATCCTTTAAATAGTTCTCTAGTTCAACCATTGTACTTTCATCTTCTAAAATATCGGTTTTATTTAGGAGAACTACCTCTTCTCTATGGGTAAGTTCTTCACTAAAATCTTCCAGCTCCTGGCGAATGGTAAGATAATCCTCTAAAGGACTTCTATTTTCTTCGTATTGAGTACCAAGGTCTACAAGATGTATTAGAAGCCTTGTTCTCTCGATGTGTCGAAGAAAATCATGGCCCAGACCTACTCCGGCGCTGGCCCCTTCGATGATCCCTGGTATATCAGCCATAATAAAGCTTTTTCCCGTAATCACCTCCACTACACCTAGATTTGGTGTCAGGGTTGTGAAGGGATAATTGTCAATCTTTGGCTGGGCCTTGGTTATTTTTGCCAGTAGCGAACTTTTCCCTACATTGGGAAAACCTAAGAGGCCTACATCGGCAATGCTCTTAAGTTCCAAAACCAGGGCAAATTCTTCTCCTTCAAGCCCCTTTTGAGCATAGTCCGGCGCCTGATTGATGCTGGATTTAAAGTGGACATTTCCCTTACCACCTCTACCACCACGGGCAAGCATAACTTCACTTTCCGGTTCGCTTAGATCAGCTAAGAGGTTACCAGAAGTTTTTTCAAATATCACAGTGCCCTGGGGAAAGCTCAAATAAATATCTTTGCCCCCTTTACCATGACACTTCTTCTTCTGGCCATTTTCTCCGTCTTCTGCAAGAAACTTTCTTTTATATCGAAAGTCCATTAGAGTGTGCATGCCGGTGTCCACTCTGGCAATAATATGGCCACCCCTGCCGCCGTCTCCGCCGTCGGGGCC
>LFRM01279322.1_pt1 | contig 11764 bp, 13 predicted proteins | sample 618341 | NCBI WGS metagenome assembly LFRM01 (sample SAMN03654438, study PRJNA283298) | anaerobic digester metagenome | isolation source: pool of bioreactors CSTR01a, CSTR02a, and CSTR03a thermophilic anaerobic... | place: Denmark: Kgs. Lyngby | collected 2014-05-21
TGGTGAAATTACAAGAACAATTATATAAGTAAAACGCAACACAATTATTTAAAATATTGTACACTCTCAGCAATTTTTATAAGCTCTTCCTGTTCAACTGTTCCCACTACCATGAATATCAGGCTATCCATTTCCCAAATGACACTTATATGTGCGCCATTTGTTACAACTGTTCCTGAGGTATCCTTAATATTAACCGTCTCAATAAGTGAAGCATTCTCGGTATCTACATTTAAGACAGTAGATGGACTGGATTCCGTATATATTATAATCGAATTCTGTACTTGTTCGTTACTGAAAACTAACCTTTTTTGTGATTCAGAAACATTGTTTTGAATCACTTGAAAGCCCTCAGGGATATAGGTGGGCGCGTAAGAGTTTTCCCATCCGATTTCCAGATTACTTTCACTGGATGTTATATTATTGCCTTTCAGTCGAAAAGATGTATATTTATCTTCCGCTTGAATTAAAAGATTCATTACTTCGGCTCGGAAAGCAACAGCAGTAACCATTGCGGTTGAAAACGTAATTAAAACAATAAGTAGCACAACTGCTATCTTATTTACTGTTTTCAAAAATTGTTTTTGACTTAACCAATTTTTTCTGTAATAAGAGTTGAGCCTCTTATTAAATTTTCTAACGGAAGCTTCAGTCGGAATTAACCCTGGATTTCCTCTTAGCTTTTCATTTTGCTTATCAAGTAGTTTTCCATCCTTTTCAGCAGCATCATACACAGCAAGCCGAAATAAACTATCTTCATATTCTTCAAGTAACTTCTGTCTATTAAGATCCGATACTTTTTTCTGCACTACTATGCCCTTCCTTCTCCATCAATTTCTTGGCTTTTCTACGAGCCCGTGTTAGGTATTGCCTTACACTGTCTGGTGCAATAGATAGATTTTCACCTATTTCAACATCATTCATCTCTAGTATATACTTGTAATATAGTAGATTTTTATCTTTTTCTGGTAGTCTGAGTATTGCATTAGAAAGTGTCTCCAGTTCTTCTTTCTGTATTATCAAATTATCCAAGTTGACATCTCCTTTGCTATAAAAGCCTTCAGAAATATCCTCTTTTTCTCCGTAGAACATAAGTTTATTTTGAATTCCTTTACGCTTGACAAAATTTAATGCTATACTTCTAGCTGTATAGACAATATAAGTGGTAATTTTATAATCACTTAATGTGCGTAGTAACGAAATCTTACCGATTAGTTTGACAAAAGTATCATTCACAAGATCCTCTACATCATTTGTACTGTTGGTTATGTTTTTAATTTTACTGAATACGAGCCCATAATAGTTGATATAAAGGTCCATTATGTAAGTTCTATCATCATCATTTTCTATACAACCAGTTATCTTCTTGTTCAACTTCATACCCCTTTCCATATTATTTCTATAAAGGATTTTCTGATGTAATAAATCAATGGGATAAGGGGCAATATAACAACCAATAATATAGATAATGTCTAGAAGCAATCGCTGTATTTCAGCCCCTATAATTTAAATGCAATTCATTTGCATAGATTATTATAAGTGTCATATCTATATTATATATCATCTGGATAATTATGTAAACATAATTATCTTCAAAATAATTTATTCTTATTATGATTTAGGTGTCTAAACTACTTTATCTTGAAAAACCATACTGCATGCAGGCTTTAGACCAGTTGTAGAATGCTAAATATAGTACTGTCATCATTAAGAACTTTTGACACCCTAATCATATTGCAGCCTTAACAAAAGGTAAGAGCCTTGTAATATAAAACATTTTAGACGTATTTTATGTTTATCTTATAGAAGCAACATGCTAATATACACGTTTATCCGAGTAAATTGATTCTGTCTCAAGTAGTGCCCCAGAAGAATTATATATACTGGCTGTTGAGCGCAATCTATAAGTACCCCTAGTAACGTAGTGGTGTCCTTCAAAATTAGCTCCCAAATATCCATCACCAGATATAGACCATGACTTTATGCTGGACCAACCATTACTTGTTTGCTTTTGTAAGGTAACAGTTAAGTTAGATTTATAACTATTGCTTTGAGGAGTAACAGATCCAAAGCAAGTTGTTTTTCCCCAGGAATCAATAGATAGCTTAGTTGACATAAATAATATCGCAGTATATTGCGGAGCGATCCCGCCCAAGTCAACCGTGTTTGCTGCTAATGTAGGAATTACAGAAGAGAACAAACATATCAGAACAATGCATACACAAGTTATTTTTTTCATACTAAACCTCCATCATTATATTCGATTTATTTTTATTCAGTAATAGGTAGCAATCAAGAGTTAGCATATATTAAAAATTCCATACTAGCAACTGCCAGCCACTCGAAGAAAGGGCTAATAAACATTAGCCCTTAGAAAATAATTATAATTTATCTTGGCTAAGATTAATTGTAATTTGAAGAAATATAAGCGATATAACTATATTAGGTAAAGCTCCATTTGAACTCATTAATGCGTTGGCTATTAACAAATGTGCATCAGTTTCGAAATTATACAGAACAAGTATTTCATATATTTGCCATATAAAATTTAGCGAATGAAATATAATATAAGCAATTATAGAGTACAAGTAAAATGTATATAATTTATCTATAGTTTTTACCAAGTTTAACCCAATGATAATGGTGCTTAATATTATATATAAGCATTATATCCAACAAATAAAACCTTTTCAACATTAATATCTTTAAATAGTAATGACAATTCTATGTTTGAGTTTATTGTTCCATATATTAATCCAATCAAGTAAATAATTATGGTAAAGTAAAGTATAAATTTTCTTTTCATAAATACTCCTATTCCTTTAAAATTTCATAGTTCCAGTTTGATACTGTTTCCTTAGTAAGTAACGACAGTTAGTATCTGGTTACAATGCAGGATATATAAGAGTTTATATAATCAATCATAATCATCCCCCCTTGTGCCATTGGGTAGTGTAAACTTTTACACCACCAGTTTTTTGTTAAACCTTGTAATTTCAAGGAATACACCATCTTTTTTCAAAAATACAATGGCCCATTTATATACTACTCTAATTATTAAGACAACTCATAAGACGAATTGCAACATCTTTTTTAAAAATATACCAATATTAATATTCCTATGGACAGTGAAATGTTTTTGTCGAAAACTTTTCACTGTCCAGCATTATACTTATTCTAAAATACAAACCACATTGTTATTTTGTATTATGATATAATCCTGACTGGTTATCACAGATTCATCTTGCTCTAGTAGAATGTTTTTTATAATTTTTTTATTAAAATTTATAATTTGTATACCCTGAGATATTCTATCTAACAATATAATTTGTTCATCTTGGTTATATACAAAGCAGGATTGACTTATCTCGCTCTCTTTGGGGAAAATTCTCTGACTTTGTTCTCCCGACAAATCACCAATCCACACCTCATTATTTGAGTAGTCCGAGCTCCATACCAGGTGTCGATCATTTACCAGATAACCGTAGGCATAAGATGTATGTAGCTTGATATGCTTGTCAATTCTTTTCTCTTTGAGATCATACAAAGCCAGCTCGGCAGGTTCTTGGCATTTGTTCAGTAAAAGTAATGTATCATTCATTGCTGAAGGAAGCCAATACGGACTGTTTACAGTCATATCCTCCTGCGTCAGAATACTCGTATCGCCTGATAGTGCATCACGAATATTAAGTGAAAACCGCTTCCCCTCATCTTGATAATCCTGCCACATAACATAACGTGACGATGTAGATAGTACCGTATCACCAGAATATTTCACATCAGAATCTGAGAGTGCTAGGTCGTAACTTCTCCAGTTTATTAAATCGAATCCTTTGACAGCCCATATATTTTTTCCGTTCATCACCCAAACCAATTGATCATCACACAGAACCAGCTTGTTTATTTGCATATCCATTTTATTGGAAAAAAGTATGTCATATTCCTCTGACTGCGGATCGTACGCAATAATATAACTACCCAAATCTGGCATCTGGGCCATGGGAGTCGAAATATCTAGTACATAATAGAACATGATGCCATCATATTGAATCTGGCCAATTGATACCTCCGCATCTTTTTCACCCTTTAGCTCCATTGCCAGATCTAAGAACGGCAATGTATGTACCTTACCAGAAGCTTCTACACTGGTTTCTACAAATTCAGATAATAGATTGCCCTCCAGTTGCATCTTAATGACAGTATTTTCTTCATTATTGGGACCTTTTATGGAGTTTTCATCTGCTGAATCGGTATTATTAGGTGATATGCTTGAGCTGTTATCAACAGGTAATTCTGTTGATACAGGCATATTAATCTGATTACATCCACTTATCATAATAGCAGAAATAAGTAATAGCAAAAATACAGTTAATAGTAGATCGGTTTGATGCATTAACTTGTTAATAAATTTATGGAGCATATATTAGGTACCTCCCATTTATAGATGCATATGCTTCTATCAAGGAAATGACATGTGTTCCATAGTAAGCCGAGTTATAGTTACAATCGCGAACTCTGATATGTTCTGCTGGACCATCTGCAGCAGGTGTTGCATATAATGTATCTACCGCAATATAGTGTCCCGATTTATGCCCGTTATAATAACCTATCTTTTCTGTTCTCGCATGTAAAATAACAGGTCTATCATCGTGAAGACTATCATATATCAAAGATTTAAAATTAGATTGGCTTCCAATATTACCTTGATAAATATAGGCATATTTAACTGATGATATATAATTGTTTAGTTCGTTAACAATTATATATACATATGTTCCGCTAGTATCAGTACCCATGTTGGATGCCAAAGCGTTTTGCTTTTCATTATTAGATGATCCAGATATAGATGAAGCAACACCAATTCCATATAATGCCTGCAACGTAGATGCGGGACCACAATAATAGCTTGTCGATTGCCTAATCAATGGTACTATACACTCAGGCTGTCTAGCTCTTCCGCCGAGTGGAACAATTGGCGATTTCTGTAAAACAATATTATCAATCATTTCCATAGCAGATTCATAATCATATTCTAAATGTGAAACAAACATTGGATCACCTAAATATTGCATTAAAACCTGTTCGTGTGTGGAATTCTCAGCATAAGCTGATGAAGTACCTACGCTTATAAAAAGGGCTAATGCCAGAATAACTAATATTTTCTTTTGCATAATCAAATCTCCTCTCATCTAGCGTATTAAGTAAGTAACAATGCTTAACATCATCATAAATTTATATTCATCTTATAATAATATGGGATAGGCATTTGTCAAAAAAATCCAATTACTTCACATAGAACATACACTCCTCTCTCACTATAATATAATACTACTTACATGATCTTTTTCATTAGATCCACGAAATTAATTATTGCCCATATTTCTTAACTCTTTGTTCATAAGCACGCATGTTCATTTCCTCGACAGTAGCTTGATCCAATATTTTTACTGGTTCTAGATCTTCTAATAACCATTTTGTTTTCCCATGTTCAAGATGTATGATTTCATGACCATCCTGCCATTTAATTTCGATATAGACATCATGGAATGAAGCTACATCAACACCACCAAGCACACCTAGCGAAACTAAATCAATTAACGCTCCCCATGTATAACCGATTCCATGAGATTCGTCCGTTTTACTATATGCACCAAGCTGAATCGATTCATTATACCAAGTAGAATTTGCAAGTATCATTTGCATATTTTCATCAAAATGAGCAATGATCTGTAGGTCTGTGAGAGGTTTGCTCGTTTTGTTCCACAATGACAGTTGGAATAACACTTCCCAAAATTGATCTTTTTTATCAACAAGATCATTAATATCACAAATACGATAGTTAATGTTAAAAGTAGGGCTTTCATCAGCACATATTGCTTCTGAAGCAAATCTTTCAATGAATGTATCTGGATTTTTTAGCTCGGATTGGAATTTATCTGATTGAATTTTATTTATATCACAGGATGTAGTAGGTAATAACAGAAATATCATAGCCATCCATAATATCATGCGTTTCAATAACAGCACTTCCTTTTAAAGATATTATTAACCCATAATAGTGCGTAAGATTATCAGTAGCATTTTTATTCTATACTTAACTCAATCATTCCAATCTTCATAATGGGCTGGGAGGCCATAATACCATTGGTTATATGCCTTGTTCTTTAACCACGTGGCATTTCCTTTATGTGGTGCATTAAGAGTTTCAATGCTACCGAAGTAATCTCTCGTATGGCTCTTAGCATATCCTCTAGAATCTATATAATATCCATATTCATGCTCATATTTCTCACGTGAAATAGCAATAGCTCTAGTGCGGTATTCATATGTATAATCAAGGTAATACACTTCGCCTCTATCTTCAATATACCTATATGAATATTGAGTTTTTGCTTCAGCTTCTTTCTGATAGTCGGGCTCATACCCGCCTATAAAACTATATGTAAAACTTAGTATATCCCCAACATACTTAACCTTACCCAATATACTACTTATGGTTGCAGATGCTATTGCAGCCCAAACGCCATTTTTCTTTTTATAGGTAATTATTCCTGAATTATCATATGTTCGTCGATAGCGGGTTGCACCAACCTGAGTAGCAAATAGCGATGGCTCCACATATCCATCTTCACGTACGAAATTCTTGAAATACGGTTCAAGTAGCAAATCAATATCGGTTATTCCTTGTTCTTTGATCATTTCCTTAATCTTAGCGCTTGCTTCATCAGTAAGTATTCCTGCTTCTTCTTCAGAAGAAAATTCTCTAGGAAACAGCGTTCTTTTGTCCGTGTCATTTTCATATTCTATTGAATCTGCTGCAAAAGCAGAGGTAAAAAGAGTACATGTAACCATGCAAACTGCAAGAACCAACGATACCCACGATAGCATTTTCCTCTTCATAATTAACCCCTTCCTTAACCTTGAATTTAAAGTAACTTAGCATATTAATGAATATGCTAGAAGTTTTGTCTCTAGTTTATCCTAAAAGAAGTCGATAATATTTGGATACTTGTTTTCATGTATATAAGATACATAGCTATTAGGAGACTCTTAGCACAACATATTAGATCACCTCTTCTTCCTATATTGAGTACTTCGGAAACTCCGAAGACCTGTCTTATCTATCCTACAGGCGATACAAATTAAGTATCACCACCGAGACTTTTTAATTTTACTTGTTCTAGCTACTATACAGTAATTATGAAAGCTATTTGATTAATGGCAAAAAGTTCTTCGTATGCCTGGTTATAGAAGCTTCTGTCCAAATGGGGTTATTAGTATATCAACTCTCTTCCCTTTGCTGGTAATCTGCCTTCATTATATAAAAACAACTAAATAGACAAAACGCAACACATTTGTTTTAATGTATATTGTAATTTCCAATTGCTAAAAAAACAAAACAGAAGTATTATATAGCCATATATACTTAGATCGAAATCATATACCCTCTACAAACCAGATAATTTCCTGATCTAATACTAATGATGTTAAAGTGCCTAAGAAATGATAAGATTGGAGAGCTGATCAATATGCGAATGAAACCAATTGATGAAATTGATAGTAATCTCAAAGTGCAAACCACAATAGAGGAGACAGATATTCGTTTCCTTGATGTAAGACAGGAACCATTCCAGGTACATGGACTATACGATTATAAGAATGAACCAGTATTCAAGCGACTTCCCGATGAGGTTGCAAAAGATACTAATGAGGGTGTAGCTCAACTGAGTATGCATACTGCTGGTGGCAGAGTGCGGTTTTCTACAAGTTCCAAATACGTTGCTATAAAAGCTGTTATGCCGCATGTAAACCCTATGCCCCATATGCCCTTATCTGGAAGCGCGGGATTTGATTTGTTTATTGATGAAGGTTCAAATAGTAGGTATTTTGGCACCTTTATGCCTCCCGTAGGTATGCAAGATGGGTACGAATCGATACTACACTTTACCGAACCTGTAGAAAAAAACATAACAATTAACTTCCCACTGTATAATTCTGTGAATTCATTGTATATCGGTCTACAAGACTCAGCTAGCATCGGCAATGGTGCAGAATATGCGTATAAGAAACCAGTGTTGTACTATGGGTCATCTATAACACAAGGAGGCTGTGCGTCCAGACCAGGGAATAGCTACCAAGCTATTATTTCTAGACGCCTTAACTGTGATTACATCAATCTTGGGTTTTCAGGTAGTGCCAGAGGTGAAGATGCCATTGCAGATTACATGTCCGATCTAGATACCAGTGTGTTTGTGTGTGATTATGATCATAACGCACCTAATGCGGAGCACCTAGCTGCCACACATGAAAAGCTGTATAAAAAGTTTCGTTCGAAATCCCTTTCTCTTCCTATTGTGCTGGTTTCAATGCCAGATTTTGATAGGAATCCATCTGAAAGCATTAAAAGGCGTGATATTATATACAGCACCTACATGAATGCCATTAGAAATGGAGATAAAAACGTCTATTATATTGATGGGCAAAGCCTTTTCATGGGTGAATACAGAGATTGCTGTACAGTAGATGGCTGCCATCCTAATGATATTGGCTTCCTTCGTATGGCTGATATAATTGGACATATTGTAGGACAAATCTTAGCTAAATCAGCTAATGGTGGTGACCGATAGTTCTAGCTTCAAGATGTTTGCAGCGAAGGAAGCTACAAAGAAATTTATATAAAACAAAGCCATACGACTATTCAATTTAATAAATAATCGTATGGCTATATTTTTGGCACTCCCAAGGGGACTCGAACCCCTGATACCGCCGTGAGAGGGCGGTGTCTTAACCACTTGACCATGGGAGCATATATGGGCCTCGCACTCTGGCGAGGCCCTTGGCTGCGGAACTAGGATTTGAACCTAGACAATACGAGTCAGAGTCGTAGGTGCTACCGTTACACAATTCCGCATTATTGTGCCTTTAAGAGGCAACAAAAAATATTATAACCAGCATTAAGGAAATTGTCAACAACTTATTTAAAGTAAGGACTCCCAAGATGCCGTCTTTCTATAATTTTACACCCGCCTCTCGGCAGGTGGGGGACCTGTTACCAAATTCTAACTTCCTCTCAAAGAGGCATGTTATACAATGGCAAACTCGGAACCCCGTGGTCAATCTGTGGGTTAAAAAAATAGAATAACGAACACCTCAGGAGAACCAATACCTTATCTTTATCTTAAACTAATCTTGTGTCCATTTCAAGTGAAAAGCCAAATTCTTTTTAAAAAGGTTTAAAAAACCTTAATTGTTTGAACAATAAAATAAGAAAGTCACTGGTAAATATAACTATAATTTTGCTAACTTGTCTTTTTAGTTGACCATTTCCCACACCGGTCTCCCCATCTGGCTTGTACATTTCCCCCATTGGAGAGCTCTACTACTTCGCATAAATTAGTACATCCTTTACAGGCAAATGACTTCGTCGAAAATTCTTCTTGTATGGATTGAAATCCGCAAAATTTTGTGAATCCATTTTTCTTGGTCGCTTTGTGAGCTAAAATGCCAGCACCAATGGCTCCCATTACATCAAAATGCTCTGGTATTACCACTGGCTGTCCTAATGCTTCTTCGAAGGATTTTCTGATACCATCATTTGCAGCAACGCCACCTTGAAAGACCACTTGCGGTAATATTTCCTTGCCTTTTCCTACATTATTAAGATAGTTTCTAACTAAGGCCTCACATAGACCCTTTATGATATCCTCCGAGCTACAACCCATTTGTTGCTTATGTATCATATCCGATTCTGCAAATACAGCACAGCGACCAGCTATGCGAACCGATGATTCTGACTTTAAGGCCATGGTACCAAACTCTTGTATAGGCACATCTAACCTAGCCGCTTGTCTATCCAAAAAGGAGCCAGTGCCAGCTGCACATACGGTGTTCATGGCAAAGTCGGATACCACTCCATTTCGTATTAAAATGATCTTGGAATCTTGCCCGCCTATCTCTAAAATGGTCTGAGCACTAGGTATAAATTGAAGAACTGCCATCCCATGGGCAGTAATTTCATTTTTAATAACGTCAGCCTGAACCATTGCCCCTGCCAGCTCCCTACCACTACCGGTCGCTCCTATACCTGCTATTGTACAACTCTCGGGCATGGATTTATGTATCCGTTCAAGGCCTTGGCTCAATATGGCAATGGGCCTGCCTTGTGTTCTTAAATAAAGCTTTTCCAAGACCTGATATTTCTCATCTATCAAGACCAGATTCACACTAACCGATCCTACATCCAAACCTAAATATAAATTATGACTGCTCATATTTTTTCCCTTTCTTTTGCTCCAGTAAATCTACAAATGCTTCCAATCTGGTCATATAACCAGCCTCTCCCGTCATTTCATCAACCGTTAGAGTCATAGCTGGAAAGTGACGTTCCCTAGAAATTGTAGGAATAATGCATTCTGCCACTATTTCCGGCATACAGCCAAAAGGTAGTATTTGTATAACACCATCCATATCAACATCCGAATAGTGAACTGTACTAGCAATGGTTTCTTGGGCATGTCCGCCAATGCATAGATCAAGATAATCCGCACCTTTACTTAGCATGGCTCTTCTTTTTTTCTTATAACCTCTATCCATGGATAGATGAGTTTTTATCCAGTCATCAACGGTTATACCACGATGCACCTCAACGCCAAGGGACCCAAGTTTGTTCTCAACATCAAGGTTCACATAGGGTTCAATCAAAGTATAAATTTCACCGACCAAACCTATACGCAAGGGTTCTGTATATGGATCTTCTGGGATTTCTTCTGCTTCCTCTAGACATTCTTCTATAAAGCTCAAAATATCTTTGCTGCCATGATACTTTAAAACTTCTTTTTCGAACCTATTTTGTTGCAAATTGGTTTCTCCCTTATTTTCTTCCCTTGGTCTCTTTCGTAAATAAACATCTATTAATTCATCAGTTTTCTCCACTATTTTGGAAGCATGTATAAAAGCTCTAACAATTTTTGGCCAAGAGCTGTTCCCTGAGATTTTACGAATTCGCTCTAGTAAAATTCGCGGATCCTTTCCTGGTGAATCTAGGATAACCACATCCATGTTATAGCCTTGATCCTGTAATATCTCCTGTTCCACTACTCCATAGTAACCAAATCGACAAGGCCCACAGCTACCAGTTAACACAATGGTGTCTGCTCCTCTTTCCATGCTTTGTATATAGTTTCCTAAGTTAATTTTCAGAGGAAGACAGGCGGATTCCGGTGAAATGCGAGTTCCAATTTCCAAGGTCTCTTTGCTGACAGGAGGTGGTACAACTACTTGCACGCCTAGGTCATCGAACAACGCCTTGGCCGGTATGTATACCCGACCCATGTGGGGAAAGGTAATTATCATATTTGCTCCTCCATTCCATCATATCGATAAATGCTTCCAATCTTGTGTCAAAGCCAGCTTCACCTGTATGCTCGTCCAAGGTAATAGTTGTCAAGGGGATAAGAAATTCTCTATTGTTAGCCCTAATGAGCAATTCATCGATAAAGGCATCTATTCCGCATGCAAAGCTGGTGATGAGTATCAAGCCCTGTACCCTCCTATCGTCCATCATAGATAAGCCACTACCTAATAAACGTTTACCATAGCTCCAAAAAAGCTTCTTTGGATATCTTGCGCAAGCTACATCAACTTCCTCTGAGCTGCAATTTTCAGGATAGACAATCTCATACCCAGAGGCTTTTAGCTTTTTACAGATACTCATATTGATGTATGAATCATAAACCAAGTATGGATGACCTATGAGTCCAATCTT
>LFRM01002274.1_pt1 | contig 11762 bp, 12 predicted proteins | sample 618341 | NCBI WGS metagenome assembly LFRM01 (sample SAMN03654438, study PRJNA283298) | anaerobic digester metagenome | isolation source: pool of bioreactors CSTR01a, CSTR02a, and CSTR03a thermophilic anaerobic... | place: Denmark: Kgs. Lyngby | collected 2014-05-21
GTGAATGGCAAGTTGACGGACAGTGAGAACTGACCGGAACGGCAAAAAAATAAAGCCGGCCCGGGAATCGGCGTGAGGCGCGACTAGCGGGGTGCCCATGCTACCATAAGCAACAGAAAAAACAGCCAGCCTTATGACGTGAAGAGTCTTCAGGCAGACCATGAATAGCGTGAGAGTTCCCAAAATGACCGATCTTGCCCTTATAGAAGAGCTAAAAACCCTTGTTGATGCCGGTAAAGTACTGACTGATGCGGATTCGTTAGATGCCTATGGTAAAGACTGGACCAAGCACTTTGCTCCAGCGCCTGTGGCGATTGTATTTCCAAAAACCACTGAGCAAGTCCAAGCTATTGTGCGCTGGGCCAATCAGCATAAGGTAGCACTGGTGCCGTCCGGCGGACGTACTGGCTTATCTGCTGGTGCAGTAGCAGCTAACGGTGAGGTGGTGGTTTCTTTTGATAATATGAATCAAATCCTTGCTTTTAATGAAACTGATCGCACTGTTGTTTGTCAGCCAGGTGTAGCAACTCAGCAGTTGCAAATGTTTGCTGAAGATAAAGGTTTATATTATCCAGTGGACTTTGCTTCGGCAGGTTCGAGCCAAATTGGCGGTAATATCGGCACCAATGCCGGCGGTATTAAAGTCATTCGCTACGGCATGACCCGTAATTGGGTTGCTGGTATGAAAGTGGTGACTGGTAAAGGTGATCTGCTTGAGCTGAATAAAGATCTGATTAAAAACGCTACGGGTTATGATTTACGTCAGCTGTTTATTGGTGCTGAAGGCACATTAGGTTTTGTCGTGGAAGCGACCATGCGTCTGGATCGTGCGCCAAAGAATCTGACTGCTTTAGTACTGGGTGCACCGGATTTTGATTCAATTATGCCGGTACTGCATGCCTTTCAAAACACTTTAGATCTGACTGCATTTGAGTTTTTCTCCGACAAAGCGCTGGCTAAAGTCTTGGCCCGTGGTGATGTACCTGCACCCTTTGAAACTGATTGTCCATTCTATGCGCTGCTTGAGTTTGAAGCGGTCAGTGAGGAAGTCACTGAACAAGCCTTAGCCACCTTTGAACAGTGTATGGAAGAAGGTTGGGTGCTGGATGGCGTGATGAGCCAAAGCGAGCAACAGTTAGAGAACTTGTGGAAACTGCGCGAATATATTTCAGAAACTATCGCGCATTGGACGCCCTACAAAAATGATATTTCTGTAACTGTTGGCAAAGTGCCGGCGTTTTTGCGTGATATTGACGAAATTGTGGCAAAGAACTATCCAGACTTTGAAGTGGTATGGTTCGGCCATATTGGTGACGGTAATCTGCACCTCAATATTCTGAAGCCCGATAACCTGAGTAAAGATGAGTTCTTTGCGCAGTGTGCGGTGGTGAATCAGTGGGTCTTTGAAACTGTAGAGAAGTACAACGGTTCCATCTCAGCTGAACATGGTGTAGGTATGACTAAGCGCGATTACTTGCATTACAGTCGTTCTGCCGAAGAAATTGCTTATATGCAGGCGATTAAAGCGGTTTTTGACCCTAATGGCATTATGAATCCAGGTAAGATTTTTCAGCTTTAACACCAGTTTAATAGATGTGCCGACTGCTGATGCAGTCGGTTACTTCAAGTGATTTAAGGGTTTTTTATGAGCTATCAACATCGATATATCGACGGTACCCGCATTCATTATCCTGTGGGTAAAGTGGTCTGTGTGGGGCGTAACTACGCTGCGCATGCCAAAGAATTAAATAATCCAATACCTACAGAGCCGTTGTTGTTTATCAAACCAGCAAGCTGTGTGGTGTCACCTGAAGGTGGTTTTGTTATTCCGCATGATCGTGGTGCTGTGCATTATGAGATTGAAATTGCTGTGCTGATTGGCAAGCCGTTATCACGTCAGCCTAGCGAAGAAGAAACCTTAGATGCGATCACTGGTTTTGCGCCGGCACTGGACTTAACTTTGCGTGATGTACAAGAGCGTCTGAAAGAGAAAAGCTGGCCTTGGGAAGTGGCAAAATCCTTTGATGGAGCCTGCGTATTAGCGCCTTTTGTGTCGGGTTTTGCTATTAAAGACACTACTGATATTGATGTACGTTTAACCATCAATGGTGAAGTGCGCCAAGACAGTAACAGCCGTGAAATGCTGTATCCGATTATTCCCTTGATTCAGCATATGGCGGGGCAATTTGCTTTACAGCCCGGTGATGTGGTGTTAACCGGAACGCCAGCGGGTGTCGGCCCTTTGCAAGCCGGTGATGAACTGCTCATGGAGTTGCCAGGCCATACTCAATTTAGCACTTATGTTATCCAGCGTAACTGATCGTGCCAGAACTTCCTGAAGTTGAAACCACGCGCCGCGGTATTGCCCCACACTTAATTGGGCAACGCGTAGCGCGTGTGGTGGTACGCAATGCACGTCTACGCTGGCCAATTCCTGAAGATTTAGATGTGCGCTTATCGGGGCAGCAGATTGTCAGTGTTGAGCGCCGTGCTAAGTACCTGTTAATCGGTGCTGAAGTCGGTACCTTAATCAGTCACTTGGGTATGTCGGGCAGCTTACGCATTGTGGCAGCGGGCACGGCAGTGGCTAAGCATGATCATGTGGATATTGAACTCGAATCTGGGATGATCTTGCGCTATACCGATCCGCGCCGCTTTGGTGCGATGCTGTGGAGCACTGAACCGCCTTTGCAGCATAAGTTGCTGATCAAGCTCGGCCCAGAACCGTTGCTGGATGATTTTACTGCTGACCATTTATACGAGCGTTCGCGCGGACGTAAGATGCCGATTAAGCCCTTTATTATGGATAACGCGGTAGTAGTGGGTGTGGGTAATATCTATGCCAGTGAAGCCTTATTTGCCGCAGGAATTGATCCGCGTCGCGAAGCCGGTAGTGTTTCTAAAGCACGTTATGCCAAATTAACCGAAGAGATTAAACGCGTTTTAGCTGCGGCTATTGAGCAAGGTGGCACTACGTTGCGTGATTTTGTCGGCGGTGATGGTAAACCGGGTTACTTTCAGCAAACTTTATTTGTCTATGGCCGCAGCGGCGAACCCTGTCGTGCCTGTGGTCATGAGTTAAGTGAAGTTAAGTTGGGGCAGCGCTCCAGTGTGTTTTGCATTAAATGCCAGAGTTAAGATACACCAGCGTTTAATCTGTAGTTTTGCGTATCAATTGCTGCGGATTACGCTGACAAATGTTGCGCTGCGCTATATAGTCTGAATGATTGACTGATAAGATATTAAAGGATTGTTGCTATGAATATGTTTCGTTTAACTGCTGCACTATTAGCCCTGTGTTTTAGCTTGATGAGCCTATCTGCGTCCGCTGCGCATGCAAATAGCAGTGGCAATCCTGTTTATGAAGCAGACGCTCCTCCTGCATTCGCTATGGCTGCGGATGTTTTAATTGCTCGCCCCTTATTGATTGCTGCAACACTGATAGGTGTGAGTTTATTTGTCGTGAGCCTGCCTTTTACTGCACTCAGTGGTGAAGGCAGTGTTGAGCGTGCTGGGCAAGCATTGGTGGTTGAGCCAGGTCGAGCTGCATTTGTCCGCTGTTTAGGTTGTACCGGCGAAGGTTACGATAGCTCATCTAACTAATAGCTCAATTGATATATTAAGGCCACCTCAGTTGCGAGTGTGGCTTTTTTATCAGTGGCTGCTCTGCTGCTCAATAGACAATTGTCTCGATTCCTTACAGTGACACTCAAGCCTATAATTTTATATCGCTGCGTGGGATGCTCAAACCCGTTGGGCCCTGTGTAATAGACGCTATTAAATCAATTTTTTCCTCATCAATCGTCTACTTGGCGGTGCTTGTATGGACAAACTTAAGTCGTTTTTACTCCCTGTATTAGGGCTGTCGCTTTTATCGATCAGCTTTTGGTACAGCGCTGGCTGGATGCAACTGTGTGCGGGTTTAGCACTCTTCTTATTTGGTATGCAATGCTTAGAAGAAGGCTTAAAACAGCTGGCTGGCGGTCGCCTAGAGCAGTTATTGGAGCGCAGTACAGCCACACCATTGAAAGGCTTCTTATTTGGTGTGGGTGGCACCATGGTGCTGCAATCGACTACCTTGATGTCCTTGCTGACTATTGCCTTTATCAGTACTGGTTTGATTCAACTGGCCGGTGGTATCTCAATTTTACTTGGTATTAATCTGGGTACCAGTGGCGGTATTTGGCTGCTGGCTGCAGCTGGACAAAATTTTAGCTTAAGTCCCCTTGCGCTACCTTTATTGGTGTTTGGGGTGCTCGCTGGCTTTAACGGTCCGAGCAGTAAAGCAGCTGGACGTATCGTGCTGGGTATTGCCTTTATATTTTTAGGTATTGATGAAATTAAAGGTGGTTTTACTGCTTTTGGTAGCAGTATTGATATGACGGGGCAGGGCGATAGCGGCCTGTTGGGACAATTGGCCTTTGTTGCGATTGGTTTAGCATTAACCGCTGTCTTGCAATCGAGTCATGCCACTTTGATGCTGATTTTAGCGGCATTAGCCGGCGGTCAAATTGAATTATGGCAAGGAATTGCGATCGCCATTGGTGGTAACGTTGGTAGCAGTGTTACCACTGCTATTGTTGGCTGGCTGGGCGGTAATCGTGGTGGGCAGCGCCTAGCTTTGGTGCATGCGCTGTTTAATATCTTAACCGGTGTCATCACTGTGTTGCTGTTAACGCCATTAGCTTGGTTGTCCTACTGGTTGATGAATGAAGTGGGCGCAGGCAGCAATACTTTGCTGCAGTTGGCGATGTTCCAAACTATATTTAACGTGATTGGTGTTGCATTGTTTTGGCCTTGGCAGCGACAGTTAGAAACTTGGCTGTGCCGCTTTTTACCCGACCGCAAAGAACCTAATGTACTTATTGCTGATATTCAAACAGGACAGCGTGCTGCGGTTGAGCAGCGTGTCTTGCCAGAAACACGAGCGCGCTATTTAAATGATGCAGCGCTGGCCTCTGTGGATACTGCATCGCGTGCCGTAGTGCTGGAGTTACAGCACTTAGGACGTTTAAGTTTAGAAGTGATTTGTCATGCCTTGTATCAGCCGGTTGAGCAATTATCGCAGGTAAAAATTGATGAGGAACGTTTAAATGCACGTCCCAATGATGCCGAGTGTTTAGATGCCGAAGAGTTGTACCAACGCCATATTAAGGGTGTCTATTCTGACTTGCTGGGTTTTATGAGCCGCCTCGATGCTGATATGGATGAAGAGCATCAGCAGTTTTGGATGACCTGCCAAGTGGTTGCGTTGCAGTTGGTTGATGCGGTGAAAGATGCCAAGCATTTACAGAAAAATCTAGGTCGTTACTTGCGTGATGAGCGTTCGTATGTGCATTGTCATTACTTGGATTTACGCCGTCATGTGATGTGGGTATTACGTCAAGTGCGTGAGGTGGGGCGTTTAGAGTTACCTGACGATATGTGGCGCAGTCGTTTGGAGTGGGTGGATGGTGAATCCGCCAAGTTTGATGCGAATTTCCGTCATCGAGTTTTTAGTGAAGTGCGTCAGCAGAAACTGGATAATATGCAAGCCAGTTCCTTGATGAATGACTTAGGTTATTCCAGTCGTATTACGCAAAGCTTGCGCAATGTGTTGCAGTTGGGTTTAGTCGGTGAGAATGAGTTATTGCGTGAAGTGCGTCACTTAGGCGGTAGCGATGACGATGATTTTCCACTGATTCAATTGCGTTAAGTGCATCAGTGGCTGAGGCTAACACCTTGGCCACGAGGATCACTGGCTGCGGCGCTGCGGCCAGAGTCTTTATGCCACCAGAGCACTTGCTGATTACCGTAGTTGCGGGTCAGTTCTTTAACTGTATGACCTTTCTTCTCTAGGCGCTGTTGCTGTTGTAACGTTAAAGCACCGGGTTCAAAGCCCAGTACATCGGGCAAGTATTGGTGATGGATACGCGCACTCGCCACCCATTGGGCTGGCGCTTTACCCTCTAAATACTCAAGCATCGACAGTACATTCATACTGGGTATCCGGCTACCACCGGGCGTACCAAAGGCAGCAAAGTCAGTGGGGCCTTCTAAGAAACTGGGGCTCATGGATGATAAAGGGCGTTTCCCAGCTTGTATTGAGTTCGCTGCACTGCCAGCAAGACCATAGGCATTACTACCTGTCAGGTCGGCGGCAAAGTCATCCATTTCATCATTCAATAGCACGCCAGTACCAGGTACAGTAAAAGCAGCACCAAACATCATATTTAATGACAAGGTGGCAGCAACTGCGTTGCCCTCCTGATCGAGTACCGCAAAGTGCGTGGTGTGATCACCTTCATGTGGCTGTGCACCGGGCGCTAGGCTAGCGCTGGGCGTTGCATGATCAACACTGATGCTTTGCGTCATCTGCACAATATGCTGGCGCGCTAGCAGCGCTGGCGTGGGGTTTTCGACAAAGTCAGGATCACCGAGTAAGCCACGATCGCGGTAAGCACGGCGCAACACTTCAGCAATATAATGCGCACGTTGCGCTGGCTCTGCTTGCTGCCAAGGTAAGCGTTGCAGCATCAATAAGCTTTGGGCAATCGCAATACCGCCGGCAGAGGGCAGTGGGGCGCTAATCAATTGGCGTTGTTCGGCTAAAGGTACGATCAGCGGTGCACGCCATTTGACCTGATATTGGGCCAAGTCTTTTAATGACCAAATGCCGCCTGCCTCTTGTACTGCGTCGACTAGTTTTTTGGCAAAAGGTCCACGGTAAAAACTCTTATGTCCTTGCTCAGCGAGCATGCTTAGCGTACTGGCTAATTCAGGCTGGCGCAAAATCCAGTCCTGTTCAGGAATGGCCTGTTGATCGAGAAATAAACGTGCGGATTCAGGATTTTTTTGCAGTGCGGCTAAACGCCAACCGGCGCGTTCTTGGTAGACCGCATCAATGGCAAAGCCATCGCGGGCTAGATGAATAGCGGGCGCGAGGTTGGTTGCGAGTGGTAGACGTGCATGGCGTTTTGTCAGCTCGCCTAGAGCTGCAGGTATACCTGGAATGGCTGCGGCTAGTGCGCCATCAAGAGAGCGCGCTGGATCAACCACACCATCAACATGATAGAGGTCTGCATGCGCGGCCAAGGGCGCACGCTCTCGTGCATCGAGAAAGTGATAATCAGGGTTTTTACCGGCACGGCGCAGTAGATAAAAGCCTCCGCCGCCTAAGCCTGAGCCATAGGGCTCGACCACAGCTAAAACTGCAGTCACAGCAATAGCGGCATCAATAGCATTGCCGCCTTGCTGAAGAATCTCAATGCCTGCTGCGCTGGCTAAAGGGTGGGCGCTACTGACATAAGCCTGCTTAGGTGCTTGCTCTGCCGATGCAATCAGCAACCAAGACCACATCACACTCAGAATAACCGCTTGTAACCTGCGCATAGAGATTTTTATGCCTGCCCGGTGATGATCTTATATTTTTCCATCAACTCGTCTTTACTTTCCACATTATTCACATCTAATGGAATGCAATCCACTGGGCAGACTTCTACACACTGCGGCTCATCGTAGTGACCGACGCACTCAGTGCACAGGTTAGGATCAATTTCGTAGATCTCTTCACCTTGTGAAATAGCATTATTGGGACATTCTGGTTCACACACATCACAGTTGATGCAGTCATCGGTAATGATTAGCGACATGGAGCGACTCCTATAAAGTAGTAAGGGCACAATGCCAAAATAATAGATGAATTGTGCCGCAATCTAGGTCAGCGCGCAGCATAAGTTAGGCTTATGCTTGCGATATATCACTTTTTGTAGCGTTCCGCTAAAGCGCTGGCCACTACAGGATGGACGAATTCAGAAATATCACCATCCAGCGCGGCAATTTCACGCACTAATGTTGAGGAAATAAAGGAGTATTTCTCTGATGGTGTGAGGAATAAACTTTCAACATTAGGCGCTAATTTACGGTTCATATTGGCCAGTTGAAATTCATACTCAAAGTCTGAGACGGCACGTAAACCACGCATAAAGATGTTGGCATTCATTTCTTTAGCAAAGTGCACCAGTAGATTATTAAAACCAACCACTTCAACGTTAGGCAGGTGTGCTGTGACTTCTTGAGCCAAAGCAACACGTGTCTCAAGACTAAATAACGGGCCTTTTTTAGGGTTCGCAGCGACTGCAATAATCACATGATCAAAGAGACGCGCAGCACGCTCGATGAGGTCGGTATGACCACGAGTGATCGGGTCGAAGGTTCCCGGGTATATAACACGGTTCATAGCGACGTCCTTTAATATGTTAAAAAAGTTGTGCAATCTTAACGCAGCGGCATCCTGAGCGCAAAAAGGTTTCACCGCGCGCTGTCTAAGGCACAAATTTGAGTACTGTTAAAACGAATTAATCTAAGCAATGCAGCTGTGAAGCGCAGGGTCATAGATTGATTAATCTGTTGGGGGCTGCAGTGTGGCGGGGTGTGTTGTGCTGAAATAGTTTGGCTGGGGTCCAGCGCTACTTGTACTTGATTGATGCTGGGCTGTTGTGAAGCTGTTGTATTTTAATGCGTTGATCAAATAAAACACTGTGCCTACATCCGACTGTGGGCACAGGTTTTTTTATAAAAACTTAACTTAAAAGCCAATAACCTTACGGTTTTCTTCTAATAAGCTTGCGCCCATTTTAGCTGGGTTAGCTGCTGTAATACCGTCACGTAAATCGTCGGCGCTATGGTCGGTATTAGGTAAGTACAGTGCACAGACAGAGGCTGTTGCACCTTTCTTAATCGCACCATCTAAGAGTTGTGCAGGTGTCACATTGTTAGGTTTAAGTACTTCACCGCTAGCGCCTTTTAAAGCGATATCACCAGCTGCATCACAGAGTAAAATATCAACCTGCGCACCTTGTTCTTGCATTTGGTTAGCTAAAACCATGGCCATACCTTGTGCCATAGTGCTTGCAGAGGTCAGAGAGACTGTGACTTGTTGTTGGTCTGCTGCCAAGCTATAGCTGCTGACACTGGCTAGCAAGAGTGCTAAAACTGTTTTTTTCATTATAAATCTCCAATCACATAGAATTGCTAATACTATACAATAATATAGATTAAATAGATATAAAGAGAGTGTATGAATACGCTGCATCCTTGCGCGTATTTATATAACTGAGCGAAAAATTAAACTGTGGCGGGATTAATCACGCCACTGTAATTTTCAGGCTCAATCAGCGCACGGTGTAATGCAATAATGGCCGCATCGTAATCGCTTTCTTGCACCACAATTTGCATTTCTACCTGACGGATCGATTGCTGCAGCGCTTGAATGCTAATGCCGGCATCAGCTAAGGCCGTCGCAGTTTTAGCTAAGATACCTTTAACTTTCATATTCGAGCCAATCGCAGAAACAATGGCTACATTATGTACAGTCACTTCGGCGCTGGAGTAATGCTCTTCAATCATGCGTGCTGCACGATTAATAATCTTGCGTGAACCTGCGCAGTAATAGGTAATGCTATTGGCATCGCGCGACTTGTTCACCACATACAGCTTGAGCTGCTTCAGAATATTGGTGATCTCATTGTCGTAGTTCATATCGCCGAGCATTTCTTGGTCAAATACTTCGATACCAAACATATCTTTACGACCGGCAATAATTTCTACACGTGGCGTTGAGCTGGCATAGTCTTGGCAGATCAGGGTACCTGCATGTTCAGGCTCAAAGGCGTTTTTGATACGCAGTTCAACACCAGCGCGGCGCAAGGTTTTACCTGCACGCGGGTGAATCGCTTCCATACCCAAGTTCGACAGTTGGTCAGCCACGTCGTAGTTAGTCATACCTAGGGTTACGACCTTATCCTCACCCACAAGGTTTGGATCGGCGGTACTCAGGTGAAACTCTTTATGAATAATGGCTTCTTTCGCACCTGTTGCTGCTGCAATTTGCGCAAAAGTAATCTCGGTATAACCACGATCAAAGGTATTCATTAAGCCTTCGGTACAGTGGGTATAACCTGGTGCAATCACCAGCTCTTTACTAAAATCAATGCCTTTAAAATGATGTTGAATCATTTCAGTAAAAGGCATCGGCTCAGCTGCTTCCCAGCCGGTTAGATCAGCAAAACGTGCATTCACACCTTTAAGCTTTAACGCCAGTACGGTATTAAAGGCACTGTGCGCCTCACCTAAAGAAGCAAGCATTTCGCGCACTTTCATCAGGTGTTCGGTCAGTTGGAAGTGACCGAAGTTACATAACTGATGCAAGCTGTGCATCACTTCTGCGCAATCATCAATACGGCTATTAATAAACTGATTGGCTTGCTCTAAAGCATGCGCGCTGCCAGTGAAAATTTCAGCGTTTTTCGCCAGCATCGCTGCGCGTACTTTTTCCAGCGGCGCTTGCCAAGCTTCTTCGCCACTGGCTTCAGCAAAGCGCTGATAAACACCCGCTTCGCCGGTTTTTTTATGTTCCAGTAAATCGTTGGTCATGCCGCTGTAGGCTGACACAACAAAAATACGATGGTACAGGCCGTGCTGAGGATGTTCAGTTAAGAAAATATTCTCTAACACGTCCTTAAAGCAGCTCATGGAAGTGCCGCCAATCTTTTCTACGGTATGCATGTAGTGTGCGTCCGTTATAAATAAGTTAATCAAAAAAAATGGGTTCAGCGCAGACTGCGCAACCCATTTAGTTGAGTGTCGCCACCCAGCGTGTAGGTGACAGGGACACTCGGAGTGTAATGTAAGCGGCGTCTAAATAACTATAGAACCGCTTAGATTTTCACTTTAAAGTTACAAAATAGAGATTAAAGTGGGTAAACACCGTTCTCATCGTGTACTTCTTTACCGTTGAGCGGGGGGTTAAACACGCAAGCCATTTTCATGTCTTCGCTACCACCACGTAATAAGTGCTCATCGTGCTTATCTAGAATATATAAAGTGCCAGCTTCAATCGGGTAAATTTTACCATCGGCGATGGTTTCAATTTCGCCATTACCGCTCATGCAGTACACCGACTCAAGGTGGTTTTGATACCAGATATGCGTTTCAGTGTTAGCGTAAATCGTCGTGATGTGAAAGGAGAAGCCCATATTGTCTTCTTTCAACAACATGCGGGTGCTTTCCCACGTTTTAGTCACAACACGACGATCACTGTTTTCTGCATCTTTAAGGGTACGAACAATCATTATAAAACTCCTGTGCGTGCTGCTGACTTTAGATATAAGTTGCAGCACTGCTGAAAATAAAAATACTCAAATACATTTGACTGGGTTAATTGCTGAATACGCTTGAATCGCGAATTACTTGCTTAACACTGCAGCAAAAGCATGATCTAAAATATCCATGGCTTGAGTGATTTGCTCATGGGTAATAGTCAGTGGGCACAGGCACTTAACAACCTGGCTATGGTTACCACTGGTTTCAATCACTAAACCATTTTCAAAGGCGTGCTCACAAATATCTGCAGCGATATCACCATTGGCACAGCTGATACCAATCATCATGCCGCGGCCTTTAAAGAATAAGCCGTGGTCACTGTGCTTTTCGACAATTTTATGCATGCGCTGAGCAATCATTTCGCCTTTTTCGCGAACAGTTTTTGCAAAGCTATCATCCTTCCAGAACTCTTCTAGAGCCGCTGCAGCGGTAACAAATGCGTGGTTATTACCACGGAAAGTACCGTTGTGCTCACCAGGCGTCCATTCGTCCAGCTCTTCGCGCAGTAGCACTACAGCAAAGGGTAGACCAAAACCACTGATCGACTTGGACAGGGTAATCATGTCAGGTTTGATACCCATTTCTTCAAAGCTGAAGAAGGTACCGGTACGACCACAACC
>LFRM01381851.1_pt2 | contig 11762 bp, 11 predicted proteins | sample 618341 | NCBI WGS metagenome assembly LFRM01 (sample SAMN03654438, study PRJNA283298) | anaerobic digester metagenome | isolation source: pool of bioreactors CSTR01a, CSTR02a, and CSTR03a thermophilic anaerobic... | place: Denmark: Kgs. Lyngby | collected 2014-05-21
GGTGGTCCCTTGATTTCTCACGGTTACTTTACTGCTGAGAGACTGACAAACCTGGATCCGGAAAGCGGTCAGGGCACTCCGGCACTGGCCTGGACTTTTGGTTGTCATGCTGTTGATATCGAGCTTGACATACACTCAGGAGAGATCACTGTTCTGAAGGTAGCCTCAGCCTTTGACTGTGGCCAGGTCCTCAACGAGAGAATGGTTTACAGTCAGGTTATGGGCGGTGTGGTCCAGGGTATCGGTTCTGCCATTCTGGAAGGTTATAAGTTCGACGAGAACAATGTACTCCTGAACCCGTCCTTTACAGATAACAAAATCCCGACAATGAAGGATATGCCGCTTGAAGTCGTGCCGATCTACATTGAGAATCCGCAGCTGAACGGCCCTTATGGTGCCAGAGGTATAGCAGAACACACCATGATTTCCATCCCCTCTGCTATCGGCAATGCTGTTTATGATGCTACAGGAATCAACTTTTATCGCCTGCCTCTTACTCCGGAAAAAGTTGCTCTCGGTATTGCAAGTGGAGAGAAGGACATCTATTAGTTGCTTTTCCGGACTTGCCCTCTACAGGCTGCAAGCCGGATTATCCTGAAAATAAACCGCGGCTGAGCGATCAGCCGCGGTTTTCATTTTCCTTAGTTTGAAATTCTAGCTGGCCATAGCGGCTTGCAGTCTGCCTTCCAGTATTAAGGCCAGTACAATCTTCAAGGCATCTCCCGGAAGAAAAACCAGCATCCCGGAAAAGACTATGCTTGGAAAGGTCAGAGCCTGACCCGAAACAAAGCGCAGCATAAGAGCCATGTAAGGCAGACCTATCAGATAGGTCAATAATGAAACCAGGAGCAGATTGAGTATTTTCTGTACAGCAGTGCTCCCCCTGCTTTGTGTCAGCCGGGCAAGCAAGGCTGCTGCCGGAATGAAAGCAAGGACAAAGCCGAAAGAAGGCGACAGGACAGCGGATGCGCCGGTAAAAATAAGTTTCAGCATGAGATGCAGCAGTGTCGCGTATGTAGCAGCGGCAGGCGTCAGCAGCAATCCGCTCAGCCAGACAAACATGGTCTGTAAAGTAAAAGGAACAGGCCCCAGAGGAATGCGGATCAGACCACCGGCAAACATCAGTCCGCCCAGCAAAGCTGATACAATCAGGGAATGGGTTCTCCCCTTAGCTTTCAAGCTAATACTCCTTAATGCGCACTTCTCCGGATGAAAGTGCGATCAGTTCTCCGTTTTCACGATAGATCAGGGCACCATCTTCTGAAATATCCTCAGGAACTATTGTTTTGCCTGAATCCAGCATAACTGCACGTCCGAGAATGAAACAGCGGTCTCGATATTCATTAAGGTAGGCGCGGGAAGGCAGGAGTCTGATCATCCCTGCAAGCTCATTACTGATCTCAGCGACCAGTCTGCTGGAGTTAATACTATCTTTCTCCTCTGTGACAGCAGCGGCTTTTTCTTTGATTTCCTCAGGGAAACCGGCCTTGGGCGGCAGGAGATTAATGCCGATACCTACAATCAGGGAGAGTGTCTGTCCCGATTCCAGGTTTGTGACAGCCTCTGTCAAAATACCGCAGATTTTCTTGTCTCTGTAGAATAAGTCATTCACCCATTTAATGCCGACTTCTATCCCGAAGGTCTTCTCCAGCACTCTCGCAACGGCAACTGCTGCCATGGTAGTCAGCGTGACCGGGCTGTCTTCCTGCTGCCAGGGAAAGGCAAGTGAAAAGTAAAGGCCGCTGCCGGCAGGCGAATAGAAGCTGCGGCCATGCCGCCCGCGGCCGGCGGTCTGGCTGACTGCACAGATCAGATAGCTCTTAGCATCGCCAAGCTTTTGTTTAGCCCGAGTGTTAGTTGAATCCAACTCCTCATAAACGAGCACCTCCGTGCTTGCCCAGTCAGAGGATAGCATGCTCTCGATGCCAGGCTGTGACAGTTTCTGTGTCTCCGCTCTTAACTCGTAGCCGCGGTTTTTTACACCGGAAATTACATAGCCTTCTTTTCTCAGGGTGTCCACCGCTTTCCATACCGCAGAGCGGCTGAGATCGAGCTCTGTGGATATTGCTTCACCGGAAAGACTGCCGTCGGTCTCCCGCAGCATTTTCAAAACTTTGGCTGCTGTGCTGTATTGCTTATTCATACTTTCAGATTATGGAAGTTTAACTGCCTATTGTCAACCTCATTGTCAGTTAGGTAGACAATATCGCATTGCTTGGCCTTGACAATATTTTTGTTGTATCCTGAAGCTAATAGATAAAGGGGCAGTTATGACATTTAATCAGCTCAATATATTTTGTCAGATAGTCGAGTTCGGCAGCGTTACCCGTGCCAGCAAACATCTCGGCATTCCTCAGCCCGCGGCTTCCCGCGTTATCCGCTCTTTGGAAAAGGAGTTCGGGCTTCCCCTCTTTGACACAGCCGGCAGAGGGATGGTAGTCAATAACCATGGCCGGCTGCTCTACGACTATGCCAAACAGATTCTGCAGCTAAATACCAAGCTGAATTCTGAGATGCAGACCAAAAAGCAGGAGCACGATACTACTGTATCCATTGTTGTTGAAGCTGGTTCTTATCTCTTCCCTCATATCTGCACCGCCTTCAACTCGCGTTACGAAGACGCCAGCTTTAAGGCTCTCCACCGCGAACCATCAGGCAGTGCGGAAGCCGGAAATTATCCATTAAAGCTTCACTCTTCACGCGAAAAACCAAGGGGAAAAAACACTGTCGTTCTGGCTGATGAAGAAATCCGGCTGGCGGTTCCGCGTGCGGGTCAGTTCGGCAACAGGAAAGAAATCGGGCTGAGTGAGCTTCGCGACATGGGCTTTGTCAGCTTGTTCAAAACCAGCGGTTTAAGGCAGATCACCGACTATTTCTGCCAGCAGGCAGGCTTTGAACCCAAGGTCATTTTTGAGACTGACAGTTCTTCAGCTGTCACCCGCTACGTCAACTCCGGACACGGCATTGCCTTTATCCCGGAATTAACCTGGCCCAAAGATGACAGCGATGAAAATGTTCATCTGCTATCAATCTCTGAGCCAAAGTGCCGCAGGTTCATTGTTCTGAGTTCAGCCGGCAAGCAGCATCTGAGCCGCTATGAAGTATTATTCTCTGAATTCCTGCAGGAATACTTTTGCCAGCTACAGAGCAAGTCATAGTGCGGGAGCAGACAGGGGATCTTTCCTGAACTGTGACAATTGCTCAAATGAATATGCAATCTCAATTAATATACCTTCGCTAAAGGGTCTTCCCGCAATCTCCAGTCCGACCGGCACGCCAATAGGCGCCTGCTCTGATGGCGCGAAACCTGCTGGCACCGCGATTGAGGGAAAACCTGTAGCTGAGCACAGAACGCCGTTGCGCTGCTGCTGACCATCCCCGATCTTGCAGACAAGCTGTTGCTGATGTGGATATACCAGTGCGTCAAGCTCGTGGTCGGCCATGATCTTCATGATCCTGGTCCGCATGGCTGCCTGACGGATCAGCTTCTGATTATATTCAGCAGTGCCCACATCAAGCCTGAGAGCTTTTTTCAGATTCTCCTCTATTCCCGGATGAAACTTGCCGCTTGCCAGTATTTCTTCGACCGAGTGAACCGGAGCATCTGCTCTGAGTCCAGACAGGTAAGCGTTTAAGTGAGTTTTTAAATCATCAAAATGGACGCTGACTTCCCGGATCATCCAGTCGGAATCAATCTCGTCGTCAAGCTCAACTAAAGTAGCGCCGCCTGCTTGAAAAACAGCTAAAGCCCCTTCCATAACCTTGTTTACCGGCTGGTTGACAGTTTCCTGGCCGAAGAAACTTCTCAGCACACCCAGTCGTTTGCCTTTAAGACCTTCTTCCTTCAAGTAAGGCAGATAGCTCTCCGGCTGCCTGCCGATACTCCAGGCTGTTTCTCCGTCATCCGGGTCATATCCGGCAATCACATCCAGAGTGCGGACACAGTCCTCAACTGTACGGCAGATCGGTCCTGCCGTGTCCTGAGTCAGGCTGTAAGGCACGATACCCGCGCGGCTCACCAGACCTACTGTCGGTCTGAAACCGACAGCACTGCAGGCTGAGGCCGGACTCCTGACGGAATTTATCGTATCTGTTCCGATACCGATAATGCCGATATTCGCGGCAATGGCAGCTCCGCTTCCGCCGGAAGAACCTCCGGGTGTCCGGGTGGGATCGTAGGGATTGACCGATTGTCCCAGCATCGAGCTGATGGTTTCACCCCAGATAGCGAATTCATGCAGGTTGGTTTTCGCCAGAATAATGGCCCCCGCCCGGCGTAATTTTTTAGTAATAAAAGCGTCTTCATCAGGAATAAAGCCTTCCAGCGATTTAGAACCGGCGGTAGTGGGCATGTCATAAGTTTCAACGTTATCTTTCAACATGACCGGAATGCCGTGCAAGGGACCGCAAAATTCACCTGTTTCTCTGAAAATGCGGTCCAGTTCAGCCGCCTCCGCCCTGGCCTGAGGGTTTATCATGATAATGGCATTAATAGCAGGTCCCTTGTTTTCATAGGCAGCAATGCGTTCCAGGTAAGCGGATATCAGGTCTTCTGCGGTCACATCTCCGGATCTCATTGCAGCGTGAACGCGGGCAATCGTTGTTTCCATCAAATCAAAATTTTTCATGATCTACCTCCTGTCTCTATCTTAAAATAAAAATGGGAGGAAAATCTTATGAAATCCCTCCCATCTGATCAACTTCTCAGATTTAGCCAAAGAAATTCAAGAGCAATCCGGCTGCAACTGCAGATCCGATTACACCGGCTACATTCGGTCCCATAGCGTGCATCAGCAGGAAGTTGGACGGATTGTATTTCTGTCCTTCTTTCTGCACCACACGCGCTGCCATTGGGACTGCAGATACGCCCGCAGCACCGATCAGAGGATTGACTTTGCCCTTGGTCAGGACATACATCAGCTTGCCTAAGAGGACACCGCCGGCAGTTCCGATTGAAAAGGCTACCAGACCGAGAACAAGAATCTTAAGCGTTTGAGGCTTGAGGAAGTTCTCCGCCGTCGCTGTCGCTCCTACCGAAGTTCCCAGGAACAGGGATACAACATACATCAGACCGTTTTCGATCGCGTTGACCAAAAGAGGCACTTGCTCAGATTCTTTCAGCAGGTTACCGAACATCAGCATACCGATCAGCGCTGCAGCTGAAGGCAGGAGCAGTATTGTAAAAATTGTCACGACGATCGGGAAAAGTATTTTTTCCGTTTTACTGACTTCACGGAGCTGTTCCATCTTAGTCTCACGTTCTTTCTTGGTTGTGAGCAGCTTCATTATGGGTGGTTGTATGAAAGGTACCAGCGCCATATAGGAGTAGGCAGCAATTGCTATCGCCCCCAGCAGGCCCGGTGCAAGTTTGCCCGTCAAATACAAGGCTGTCGGTCCGTCGGCCCCGCCAATAATACCTGTTGAGGCCGCTTCCTGAGGAGTAAAGCCCATAGCCAGAGCTCCGATAAAGGTTATAAAGATTCCCAGCTGTGCCGCTGCGCCCAGAAGCAGACTTTTTGGATTGGCAATCAGCGGACCGAAGTCTGTTGAGGCGCCTATACACAGGAAGATTAAGGGCGGATAAATTCCCAGTTTTGTTCCCTGATAGAGATAGTAAAGCAGGCCTCCGGCTTCTGTACCCAGCGGACCGGACATCAGACCGCCCAGCGGTAAATTAACCAGGAGCATACCGAAAGCTATCGGCAGCAACAGATATGGTTCAAAGCCCTTCTTGATCGCCATATAAATCAGGAGGCAAGCTATGGTGACCATAATCAGCTTGCCCGGCAGCATAACTCCGAAAAGCGGTGTGTCCAGAGAAAAGAGTTCCGCAAAGCCGGTGCTCTTTAAAAAATCAACAATCATATCCAGCATAGTGGTCTCCTACTGCAAACTTATAAGCAGATCGCCTGATTTAACAGCATCACCTTTTTTAACATGAATATCACCGACGACGGCATCGTGTGGAGCAACTATTTCATTTTCCATTTTCATGGCTTCAATAACAACAAGAGTATCTCCTGCTTTGACACTATCCCCGCTAGTGACCGCAACATCCCAAATCTTTCCTTGCAAAGGAGCAAGTACTGCTTCTCCACCGGCTGCGGCAGCTTTGGCTGCCGGAGCAGAAGGAGCAGAAGGAGCCACCTGCGGAGCAGGTGCACTTGAGACAACAGGAGCCGGTGCGCTGCGTGGTGCTGTTGCTGTCGCTGCGGATGTTCCGCTGCTAAGTTCTTCTACATCGACATGATATTCCACGCCGTCAATTACTATACGAAATGTTTTGGTCATTTTCTTCATCTTCCCTTCTCTAACGAACGTCTTTGTGTATCTGAAATACTCGCCGCCTCCCATGCGGACAGGGGCGCCTGATGACGGTTTATCTTTCTAATAACGAAGCGGCTGTCTTTTCCCAAAAAGGCAGCTACTGCTGCCGCAATAATGGCCGTTGTTCTGCCATCCGCCTGATCCGCAGCCTGAGGTGTTTCAGCGCGTGAAAGCGGGCTGTTGTTAGCCGGTTTGTTATCATCCGGCTTGACATCATTTTTTTCATCTTTCTTGCGATAAAGGATTATTTTTACCAGATCAATCATGTAAGAGATAATTAACAGCACCAGAAAGGCCACCACCATCGAAAATATTGATAGCCAGACGGCGTCCATCATAGTCAAATTTTTAAAATCCATATCATCTGTCTCCCTTACAATGGAATGTTGCCATGCTTTTTGGCAGGTACTGAACTGCGTTTGCCCCGGAGTGTGTCAAAAGATGAAATCAGTCGCTGTCTGGTTTCTTCCGGCAGGATGACATCGTCAAGATAACCCCTGGCGGCTGCTACATATGGATTCATCATTGATTTTGAATACTCGTCAATTTTCTCCTGGCGTCTGGCTTCCGGATCATCAGCTGCCTTAATTTCTTTGGCGAAAATAATATTGGCAGCACCTTCAGCACCCATGACAGCTATCTCAGCGTTGGGCCAACCCAGAACAATATCAGCTCCGAGATGCTTGGAACACATACCAATATAGGCTCCGCCATAGGCTTTACGGGTGATCACAGTCACTTTCGGCACAGTGGCCTCACTGTAGGCATAGAGTATTTTCGCCCCGTGCCTGATGATGCCGCCATACTCCTGCTCGGTTCCCGGCAGGAAGCCCGGAACATCTACCAGAGTCAGAAGCGGAATATTAAAGGCGTCGCACATGCGGATAAAACGGGCAGCTTTGTCGGAAGCATTAATGTCGAGGCAACCGGCCAGAACACGCGGTTGGTTGGCGATGATGCCAATGCTCTCACCGTTCAGTCTCAGAAAGCCGATAAGCATATTTTGGGCAAAGTAAGGCTGCAGCTCAAAAAATCCACCATTATCAGCCAGACTGTAAATCAGGTCCTTCATGTCATAAGGAGTGCGGGGATCATCCGGAATCAGACTGTTCAAGGAGTCCTGCAGGGCATTCGGATCTGACTTGCTGTCGCAGCACTCTGCTTTTTCCATATTATTCTGGGGCAGATAGCTGAGCAGCTGGCGGATCTGTGTAAAGCACTCGTCTTCATTGGCCGCTCTGAATTGGGCGACACCGCTGATGCTGTTGTGTGTCATCGAGCCGCCGAGTTCCTGGGCTGACACTTCTTCGCCGGTCACAGTTTTGATGACTTCAGGGCCGGTGATAAACATTTCGCTGGTGTTATCTACCATAAAAACGAAGTCGGTCAGGGCCGGTGAGTAAACAGCGCCTCCGGCACAGGGACCCATGATAACTGAGATCTGCGGAATCACACCAGACGCCTTGGTATTGTTATAAAATATACGACCGTAACCGGCCAGTGCATCAACACCTTCCTGGATACGGGCACCTCCGGAGTCGTTAATAGAAATAATCGGGCAGCCAATTTTCAGGGCCAACTCCTGTGTCTTAACAATTTTGTCGGCATGCATTTCTCCCAGTGATCCACCGATGATAGTGAAGTCCTGCGCAGTCACGCAGACCTGCCGCCCATCGATAGTACCGTAGCCGGTAACTACGCCATCTCCTGGAGAATTCTTCTGATCCATGCCAAACTGGGTGGAACGGTGCTTAACAAATATTCCGGTCTCGACAAAACTTTTGTCATCGAGCAACGCATCTATGCGTTCACGTGCTGTCATTTTGCCACGATCGTGCTGGCGTTCGATCGCCCTTTCGCCTCCACCTTGTCTAAGTTTTTCTTTTACCTCGACCAGCTCTTTTTGTTTTTTCGTCAACAAAGCTCGTCCTCCTCTATCTTACATTTGATTTTTTATTTTTTAAAAGCTTCAGGTATCTCATACAGGCCGCCTGACCATTCAACAAGGTCATCTAGTGATTTAGCTGCCAGTCTGTCCTGTGTTGCCGTTGCCGGGTCAATCTGGAGGTCATCCGGCAAAGCTACCTTTCCGTCTTTACGCATTTTTTCAATTTCAGCTTTGCTGGCATATTCGCCCAGGGGTGTGTCTTGCGCAACTGCAGCTAAGAGGGACCTGCGCTCTGCTTCGCTTTCAGCCATGTAGAGGTAGGCTATGCCCTGCTCTGTAACGACATGCGTAACATCTTCGCCGTAGATCATGACCGGTGGAGCATCGAAACCGCTTTCTCTACCGATCTTGACTGCATCAAGTTCGGGTTTGAAGTTGTAACCGAAGCGTCCCTGACTGGCAAGCATCTGTACTACAAGTTTTTTGCCTCTTTGCAGGGAATTTCCGGGCTGGGGCATCATGTCCAGCCAGGCCGGTGATGTATGTCTGCGGCCCAGGGTGTTATGACCCATGTTGGGAGCACCGCCAAAGCCGGTGAGACGTCCGCTGGTTACAGTCGACGAGTTGCCCAGATAATCCATCTGCAAAGTTGCGCCCAGGAAAAGGTCAATGCCGTAAAGTCCTGCTATCTGAGCAAAGGCGCGGTTTGAACGCATACTTCCGTCAGAACCGATCGGGAAAATATCTGAACGCGCTTCGGTGTAACGCTCCATGCCGATTTCACCACCAAAGGTGAACATGCTTTCCACCCAACCGTTTTCCATAGCAGGAATCATCGTGGGATGCGGATTCAGGATCCAGTTCCTGCAGACTTTACCTTTCAGACCCAGTTCTTCTCCGTATGTAGGAAGCAGGAGCTCGATAGCCGCGGAGTTGTAACCGATGCCGTGGTTGAGAGATGTCACTCCATGTTTTGCATAAATACCCTTGATCGTCATCATGCCCATGAGGATATGCCGATCGCGGATCTTTTTCGGATCTCTGGTGAACAGAGCTTCCAGCTGATAGGGCTCGTCTGCCAAAACAACCAGATCGACCCAGTCTCCGGGAATATCTACGCGCGGCAAGGCTCCGCGTTCAACTATCTCGTTGGCCTGGACGACTACAATCGCCTGATGAAAGGCAGCGGATTCTACCAGTGTCGGAGTATCTTCTGTACTGTAACCTGTGAAAAGATTACCGTCAGGATCAGCCTGATCGGCTGCAACCAGACAGATGTCCGGGATAAGGTCCACAAAGAGCCGGGAATATAGTTCAAGATAGGTATGAATTGCCCCGATTTTCAACTTGTTTTCTGCGAGCATATCTGCCAGACGCACACTTTGCATACCGGCATAAGCGAAGTTGATCTCACTGGCGATACCTTTATCGAATACGTCCAGATGTTCAGCCCTGGAAATAGAAGGAACAATCATCATCACATCATGGATTTTATCGGGATTAAGCTTTGTCAGTGCTTTGGCCAAAAAAGTCGCCTGTTTCTGGTTGTCTCCTTCGATGACTACCCGGTCTCCGGGGCGCATCAAGGCCTGCAGTGCCTCGGCGATCGATTCGCTTTCGATCAGCTTGTGATTAATGTAAGGGGATGCACTTTCAAGACGTGCTTGCTTCATATCACGCTTGCTATGCCAGTTCATTTCAAGACCTCCTGTTATTTATCTTCATTCTTTAAATTGTTCAGTTTAAAGAGTCTCGTCGGCTTCTGACAATCTGCTGCTAATGTGCATAAATCTTCACTTCAACTTATCACGGAGCATTAGATTCAGTCAAATACTAAAGTCTCTCAGACTCATATCGTTTTTGGTATGTGTTTACCAAAATAGGAACAATCCTCCACAAGGATAAACTTCTATCAGTAAGTTGGAGATCCATGCCTAAGAAAAAGCACATTTCTTCCTCTGCCTTTTAAGGAAAAAATGTGCCCGATTAAGCTATCTTCTGCTCAGCTGCATCAACTCAGGTCGATTCGCGTTCAACGAGATGTGAATAAATCAGCATCTTTTTAACCACATGTTTTCCCTGTAGTACATCTATAAGGTTGCGTACGCACGTCATACTCAATTCAAGGAGCATATTATCCAGAGAGGTAAGCGTTGGTGTAGTTATTTGAGCAATGATCGAATTATTGATCCCGATCACAGCTACCCGTGAAGGTACTGCATAGTTTCCTTCATGCAGAGCCCGCAGGCCTGAAGCTGCCAGAGGATCTTCAGAATAAATGATACCGTCAGTTTCGGGATGCTCCTCCATCAGTCTGCGAGTAGTATCATAAACACCTTGAAAGTCAGGTCCCGTTTTTATAATACGCGGCACTTCATTGTTATTGATGTACTGTTGCAGTCCGAACTTAAACCCTTCTACTTTTAGCAGATTGCTAGGCGTCTCATAATCTAGAATAAAGGCCAGGTTTTTACGATTTTGTGAGGCTAAATGCTTAACGCATTCTACTGTACCGTTGCGTTCATCTGCTATAACACCGTAAACATTCGGCAGATCTATGTAGCCGTTTGAAATAACAACCGGTGTTCTGGGTATATACTCGCTAATTGCTTTCCCAACGATCTGCGATTCGAAGGTGGAGCCAATTAGCATCACTGCATCCACACGGCGCTGGCTTAGTTGCTGAATATAACTGGCTTTGTCTTCATCCCCATGGCCGGTATTCATTATAAGACATAAGTATCCCTGACTGGCCAGTTCTTTTTGAATATAGGCCAGACCATCGGTATGATGCGCTGTTCTCATATCGGAAATCAGTACACCAATCATTTTGTGCGATCCTGTTACCAGTCCGCGTGCAGCTTCATTGGGACTATAATGGTATTTTTCAAGGTACTCAGTTACGCGTTTTCTAGTCTCTTTGTTAACGCCCGGCTTCCCGTTAATTACTCGCGAAACGGTACTGGCAGAAACTCCGGCAATTTTTGCAATTTCATAAATCGTTATGTTTGACAAAGTAATTTCTCACATTCCTATGTATTGGCAAGGGCATATCTCTACTTTAGTTTCGAAATCGCTTCAAGTCAATTAATACACCTTATTGTTATAATACTATTTTTTGCAGTTTTTCTCCTCAGTAGATTTAGCAACTACGCGATCAATTAAGTTCTTGTCAGCCAGATATGGCAAGGTAATTTTACCGTCATCATGCCTTTCATTCCATTTTTCAGCTGTTGTTATGGCATTTGGATTACGTGCCCAACTACGCCGGGCAATACCGCTCATTACATCCCACTGCAGTGCATCATCGATTATTCTGTCTACTCTTTCGGATCCATCGAGAAGGAGTCCAAAGCCACCGTTTATCGATTTTCCAATACCGACGCCTCCCCCGTTGTGCAGCGCACACAGGCTCATACCTCGGGCAGCATTTCCTGCGAAACAGTGTGTTGCCATATCGGCCATTACATTCGAACCATCCTTGATATTGGCTGTTTCACGAAAGGGAGAGTCTGTTCCACTGACATCATGGTGATCTCGTCACAGC
>LFRM01267996.1_pt1 | contig 11760 bp, 10 predicted proteins | sample 618341 | NCBI WGS metagenome assembly LFRM01 (sample SAMN03654438, study PRJNA283298) | anaerobic digester metagenome | isolation source: pool of bioreactors CSTR01a, CSTR02a, and CSTR03a thermophilic anaerobic... | place: Denmark: Kgs. Lyngby | collected 2014-05-21
AAAATAAATATACCCACAGTGAAAATTACAATGCGATGTTTAGGCTTTGTGAAGCGTCCTAACGTATAAACTAAAATCGCAGTTAATCCACCGCTTATACCTTGAATTAATCCCAGTGCTCCCTCTTTTCCAACATATCGCATTATAAGCATGGCTGGTGCGGTAACCAAAAACCCTTGAACCAGACCTTTTAATGCTGCAAGAAGTATCTGTTTATTCCAGAGCTTATCAAAACGGAAAAAAAGAAATCTTTTCTGTGGAGGATTTTCAAATTTCCCTCGTGAAAGCCAAAAGACAGCAATAATAGTTATTACAAAAACAATAATTGTAACAATCCGATAACCAATATAAACATCAAACACCATTCCGAAAATATGAGCTCCATCAAAAGAGGCAAGTAATACGCCAATAAGCATGGGAACCGTTATGTTTGAAACAGTGAAAAAGAAGGATTCCAATCCGAAGAAGTAATTGCGATTTTCGTCAGCTGTGCTGTTCAAAGCCATCAAGTATCGATTAGTCCAAAAGAACCCTGATGCTGCGCCTATCAATGTACCCGAAATAATCAGGCCTACTAAAGTAATGTCTTTTACAAACATCATCCCTACCATTGAGAGTCCACTCAGTAGAATGCCAAGACTATACAAGTGCGCTACTTTGAAGTTCTTCAATAGAAACCCATTTGTGAGAGAAGTTATAATAATACCTGTGTACATAGCTACCTGAAAAAGTGCTACGTATGTTGTGTCTGAAAAATAGCGCATTATATATGCGGCCATGAATATTTCCACTACGGGCAACACTAACGAGTAGAGCATGTTAGTGATAAGCAACACCCGCATATTGTGTGGCATGGTCTGAAAGTATTTATACTCAGTATTTAGCTTGGATAACATATAATTAGAGTGTTTGTCAGGTTAAAGTCGATAAAATTTCAGAAATAGAGAGCTTTGCACCACAAATGACTTCATCGCTGGCGCCGTAATAGATAAATAGGTCATCTCCTTCGACGTAATGTCCGTTGGTGAAAACTACATTCCCAAAAAAACCAGTTGTTTCATAAGGTTCAATAGGTTCCATAATTGGTTCAATGCTACGTGCCAATACTTTAGATGGATCATCAATGTCAAGCAATAGTGCTCCTAAACAATAACGATGATCACTGTTGGCTCCGTGATAAATCTCAAGCCAACCTTTATCTGTTTTTATAGGTGCTGCACCTGCACCAACCCTTGCAGAATCCCACATACCTGGGCGGGAAGTGGCAATGCACTTATGATTTCCCCAGTGAATAAGGTCAGGCGACTGAGCAATCCAAATATAATTCCCTCCGAGTTCAGGGCTACTTGGACGATGCAATGCATAATAGTTCCCATTTATCTTCTCTTCAAAAATAGCGCAATCCTTGTTGTGAGGTGAGAAAATCAATCCCTCGCGGCTATAGTTAATCCAATCATTTGTTTTGATCAGTCCCACAGCTACACCAAATTCTGATACTGCTGTAAAAGTAAGATTAAAACCTTCAGTAGTAGTAGCAACCCTACAGTCTTCAATTCCAAAAGTTTCATATTTTCCTTTTCCAAAGATAGGTGGGTATTTTTCATCTTCATAAAAATGAATTCCGTCATCACTGCACACCAATCTTAAATAAGACATCGTGGTAAGATAATCTTTTCCTTTATAGTTTATAACCCTCGGATCAGAAGCATTTAGCTCTGGATCATCTTTGTCAAAATTTAAAACTTCAATTTCGCCACGCTCATTATACACAGGGAAACTTATTTTATTTTCAATCTGTTTGGGGCGTTCCGCCACACGAAGCAATAACCATATTTTCCCTTTGAACTTAAAGACACCTGGATTCAAAAGACAAACTATTTCCATACCTTCAATGCCAGGTTTTAAGTCAGAAGGGCTAAGAATTGGGTTTTGCGAGAATCGCTTTACAATATCCATAGTTATATTTCTTTAAAAAGTCTGTAATTGTTGTAAGTTAATTATATCTATTGAGATGTATCACATTCTTTGATACAAACATCTCACATATAACATATTTTTACTTATCTTGTTGTTCCCTTTTATATTTAACAAGTTTCTTTTTTGTGAAGAAATAGGTCCTGATGATAAATCTGAGTTCATATCCAATTGTATGTAAGGCTACTATGGTCAATTAAAAGAAAGATGAAATAGCAACCTGCCATTGAACGGCACATTAAAAAAAAACGAAAGAATATCTGACAATTCTCAATGATCGATTTCTATCTCTCTATAGTTTCGATTCTATGAATATTTACGGTTGCTCGTACCATGTTGCAAGTAGTTTTTGTATATTTGCCCTATAGATGCACAAGTTGCCACACCAATTGCGCAAAAGAACCTGAATTTAGCATCACAAATTGAATAAAGAGATGTGAAGCATGAGTAGAAACAAGATTATAGCAGGCTGTATAGGCTCATTCATCGGATATATTCTGTTTATATTGTTCGTAGATGTGATATCGAAACCAAGCAATGTGTCAGTTGCTTTAAGACCCATTGAAAGTATTGAAACCTATTTCTTTGGATTTGTCTTCGCAATGGGTAACATTGGGTGGGTCTTTGGAGGTTTACTATTGATAGGGTTCTTGGCGGTGTTCTACTTATTAGGGATTTGGATTTATAAAGTTGCTTTCAAAAATTGAATAGCAACTTACACCAAAATATAACTGTTTTAGATTTATAGATGGTAAAAGACTTGCAGCTAAAAATATAATCGATAAAAAGGATATTTGGAAACTGATAATTACAGGAGAAAACTTCAAATATTTCAAGGAGTTATACCTAAAGTAATGTAACAGATACAAACGCAATCAATCATACATATTATAGACAATTAAAAATGGACAGTGTAAAAACATATCAAAAAGTATACTCTGAAGATGAAGAGGACGTTAGTTTTGGAATTTTCAGAATGGAGGATATCTACATTGAGGAAAACGGAAAAGCCGACGAACCACACAGACACAACTATTACACAGTTTTAATTGTCAATCAAGCAAAGGGACTACACAAAATAGACTTCAACACCTACGAGCTGTCAAACAAGCAGGTTTTCTTTGTTGCCCCTGGGCAAGTGCACCAAGTGATAGAATCAGAAATGTCTATTGGGTTCGCAATGACTTTTTCCAATCAGTTCTTAGTCGAAAACTCTATCCCCTTATCCTTTATTGAAAGTCTGAATCTATTTCAAAACTATGGGCAAAGCCCACCATTAATGCCCAATAAAGAGCAATTTGATACCATAGAGAATTATGCGAATCAAATTTTCGACCTCTACAGCAACGATGCACAAATGAAGTGCATGTCCATTGGAGCATTCCTAAAGCTTCTGCTTATAGAGTGTAACAATATTTGCGCTGTCAACCCAATTGAAATGGATGTAGACACTACAGGCGACAACCTCATTCGCTCTTTCAAAAAAGGCGTAGAACGCAATTATAAAACAGAACACTCTACCACCTTCTATGCAAATGAGCTTTCCATAACACCCGACCATCTAAACCGAACATTCAAAGCAAGAACAGGAAATACAGCAAAAGACTATATTCAAGCAAGAATAATAACCGAAGCAAAAAGATTACTATACTTCACTGATCTAACCAACAAAGAAATTGCTTATGAATTGGGCTTTAATGAGCCTGCCAACTTCAGTGCATTTTTCAAAAAACACACCCAATTATCTCCTTCCAACTTCAAGAAAAATGAGATACAATCTTAGATATCGGATTTTCATAAGCTTACCCCCTTTTTTCATATTCCACAGTGCTCTCAACTGCCGTATCTTTGCATTAGAATTTTAAGACAATGTATAGGCAGCTATTTAATGGTCCTATAAGTTGTAAATAATCATTTATCAAATAAAAAAGGTAAGACAATGAATACATTAATACACAAAGCAGATACAAGAGGGCACGCAAATCACGGTTGGTTAAATTCGCATCATACATTTAGCTTCGCTAATTATTACGACAGAGAAAGAATGAATTTTGGTGTGCTGCGTGTAGTTAACGACGACACAGTGGCAGCTGGAATGGGGTTTGGAACGCATCCACACGACAATATGGAGATTGTATCAATTCCATTAGAGGGCGATTTAGAGCACAAAGATAGCATGGGCAATATCACCGTAATCAAAGAAGGCGATGTGCAAGTGATGAGCGCAGGAACTGGTGTTACACACTCAGAATATAATAAGAATAAAGACAAAGAGGTGAAATTTCTTCAGATTTGGATATTCCCCAATAAGAAAAATGTAACACCCAGATACGATCAAATCTCTCTACGAGACATTAGAAAAGAGAATGAATTTTATCAAATCTTATCGCCCAACAAAGATGAGCAAGGTGTTTGGATTAATCAAGATGCTTGGTTTCACTTAGGAAACTTCACTCAAGGAACTACAGATGAATATAAAATTAAGAAAGAAGGAAATGGCGTATATGCATTCATTCTTGAAGGAGAAGTAGAGATTAATGGTGAAAAACTATCCAAAAGAGATGGCATGGGTATTTGGAACACAGACTCCTTTAATGTAAAGGCAACAGAAAATGCACGTGTGCTTTTAATGGAAGTTCCCATGACAATGTAATAACTAAGTAATGACTTGAAATTATCAATTTAGACATCATTTTAAATAATAATAAGATGGAAATAAAATTAACAGAAGATGAAACAAAGGGCTATGCAATAGCCAATGAAGATGGAACAATTGCAGGTAAAATGACCTACTCTAAAGCTTCTACAAGTTTGATAATCATCGACCATACCGAAGTAGAGCCATCATTTAATGGTAAAGGAGTTGGTAAAGAGTTGCTATATAAAATAGTTGAAATGGCACGAGAGAAAAACATTAAAATATTGCCATTATGTCCCTTTGCAAATGCAATGTTTAAGAAGTTGACAGACATTCAAGACGTATTGAAGTAATAAAGAATTAAACACCCAATCTTACAAATAAAAATGTGAGGCTGGGTGTTTTTTATTTGTGTATAGCTTTATGTTTTTCCCTCTTTGATTATGATTCACAAAGCCTAATAACACATTAAAGACCTGAAAGACTGACATTATTTTAGTAACAGAATGGTAGTGTCAACCCAAAGCCACGTCAGGGGTGACATTATTACTCTATCTTTCAACTCCCGTTCTTCATTTCAAGCAGAAGAATAGTAAATTTATCCCCCAATTTATATCATCCTGCAACTACTCTTTGTATATTTGCCCTATATAATTGAGTTTAGCTGAAATGTTAGGATATTTGCAACCATTACGGCAATACAAATATACCCAACGGAATGGCAAGAAGATTTCAACCCACAGCCAAACCCAATACAAATTGAAACAAGAATAATATGAAAATCATCACCATTAGTCGAGAGTTTGGTAGCGGTGGCAGAGAGCTTGGCAAGCGACTTGCCGATGTGTTAGGCTATGACTATTACGACAAAGAAATTATTGCTTCCATTGCCTCCAACAAAGGAATGGATGAGGACTATGTAGCGCGAGCCATGGAGCATAGTAGTTGGCAAAACGTTCCACTTACTTTCCACCAAACTATTGTTGGGGTACCTTTGGATACTACTCATACAGACTTGCTTTTGGAGCAAAAGCGTGTGATAGAGCAGATAGCCAAGACTGGCAAAGATTCCGTCATTGTCGGAAGAAATGCAGACATTCTGCTCCGCGATTTCCAGCCCTTCAATATCTTTGTATGTGCTGATATGGAAGTCAAAATTAGTCGCTGTCTGGAACGTGATCAAGAAGATGACTGCAAGAACGCCAAAGAGATGCAACGTAAAATTAGCAAGATAGATAAAAGCCGAGCACAGACACGTGCCCTCATTACCGATAGCACTTGGGGAGATAGATCTGCTTATCATCTCACTGTAAATACAACGGATTGGAAAATGAATGAGTTAACGCTTGCAGTTGCTCAATTTGCAAAAGCATGGTTTGATAGAACCTCTAAATGATTAAACTATCCGATAGTTTTACCTATAAAAAGCTTTTGCGATACACGTTTCCAGCTGTCATCATGTTGGTGTTTACCTCCATCTATGTTATGGTTGACGGTTTTTTTGTATCCAACTTTGTAGGAAAAACATCCTTCGCAGCAGTCAACTTTATTTTTCCCGTCATCATGATTTTGGGAAGCATAGGGTTTATGTTTGGCAGTGGGGGTAGTGCACTCATTGCAAAAACGATAGGCGAAGGAGAGAAGAAAAAAGCCAATCAAATATTCTCACTCCTCATATATGTATCTATAGCCATCAGCATTGTTTTGGCAGTTTTAGCTGTTATTTTTATGCGTCCCATAGCTTCTGCTTTAGGCGCAGAGGGTCAGATGCTTGAAGACAGTATTCTTTATGGAGGACTGATTGCATTCACCATTCCCGCTTTTGTTCTGCAGTCTGAGTTTCAAATTCTATTTGCAACAGCCCAGAAACCCAAAATAGGACTCTATGTAACCATTGCTGCAGGCCTAACCAATATCTTACTCGATGCACTATTCATTGTTGTCTTCTCTTGGGGACTGGTGGGTGCTGCATTTGCAACTGCTCTCAGCTTTTTGGTTGGCGGTATCATTCCTTTGGTTTATTTTGGTCGTAAAAATAGTAGTCTGTTGCAACTTACCAAGACCAAATATGACGCAAAAGCACTCCTTAAAACTTTCACCAATGGTTCTTCAGAGCTCATGAACATGGTGTCGATGTCTTTGGTGAGTATCTTCTTCAATGTGCAACTGCTCAAATATGCTGGCGAGAACGGAGTTGCTGCCTATGGCGTGCTGATGTATGTCAATATGATTTTCCTCTCCATCTATCTCGGATATGCTGTAGGCACTGCACCCATTATCAGCTATCACTTCGGTGCACAAAATCACGATGAGTTGAAGAGTTTACTCAAAAAGAGTGTTGTCATTATGGGGGTTTTTTCAATACTCATGTTTGGTTCTGCGCAACTTCTCTCCAAACCCTTGTCAATGCTATTTGTTGGCTACGATCAGGTATTGATGGACATGACACAAAGGGCCATTCTGGTTTTTTCGTTCGCTTTCCTCTTTTCAGGAATTGGCGTATTTGGGTCGTCCTTCTTCACAGCTATGAATGATGGGTTGATATCGGCCCTCATCTCTTTTTTGCGAACGCTTGTTTTCCAGGCAGGCGCCGTTATGGTTTTTCCTCTCTTATGGGGGCTGGATGGTATATGGCTGTCCATTGTGTTGGCAGAGGCTATGGCGGTAGTTGTTACAGTACTATTTTTTATTGGCAAACGAAAGAAGTATCACTATTGATCTTTTTCTAATGGTAGGAACAGGTGGCAACCCTGATGAAATAATAATATCCATGCCAATCTGTGTAATCAGTGATTAAAAAAAAGAGGGGATAAAATTCCGATTATCGGCTCGCGCTAATTTCCAAATAGGTGTGCTGCAAATGCAAACAGAATTTAAATATCAAAAGTTTTGCTACGCAGCACACGGGTTACAAACCTGCACGAGCGGTATAATTGATGAGTAAATAATGAGCAAATATTCAAATATATAGCTCCATTACGCATCGTAGATGCAGTGCTGTGTGTAGTAAACCCTTGGTAATATGAACCCAAGCTCCGTTAGGAGTGGCCTGTTCTTCTTGCAATTTACAGAAAACAACAGTTCGCAACTACGAAGCTCTAAGCATTGTTGTTATAGACTTACTACAAACAGTTTGGCTCCGATGCAGCTAATTCAGCGTAACAAGTCATCCGCAGCGCGTAACTAAGCCGCACGAGCGGTGCAGAGGGGTATTCTATCCCTCAATCCGTGCAATCTGTCTTATTACATAACATCGATAGATGTTTTGAATATTCGAAGTATTTGAAATTTGTATTTACATATAATGTCCTGCATTTCTAATATCACGCAAAAGATAGAGAAACTCCTATATCTGAGGCAATCTGTGCAATCTGTGGTTAAAAAAAGAGGGGGTAAAATTCCTATTCTCGGCTTGCGGGTTACAAACCTGCACGAGCGGTCAGCTTGTCACAATTTGATATCACTCATCATCATCAACAAATACCCAACTTTTTACATCATCTTATTAGTACTCTTTGTATATTTGCTAATTATACTTTGAATAGACAAAAATAACACAATAAAATATTACATAATGAAGACCAGATTTATTCTACTCACCCTGTTCATTGCAGGAGTGTGCTTTCAGAGCATAGCCCAGCCTGCCAAACAATTGGTACAGGTAACAGTAGCGCCCAACAATGCAGATTGGACCTATAAGAGAGGCGACCGTGCCGAATTTCAGATTACAGTCATCAAAAACAATGTGCCACTTGAGAACATTGAAGTGAACTACCGCATCAATCCAGAAAAGATGGACAATTTGCAAGAAGGAACTTTGACACTGAAAAAAGGTGTAGCTTCAGTAAAAGCAAAACCATTTAAAGATGCTGGATTCTTGCGATGCCATGCTTCGGTAAAGGTCGATGGCATTACGTATACTTCCTATGCCACTGCTGGTTTCTCACCCCAAGAAATTGAACCAACCACCACGCTGCCATCCGATTTTGAACAGTTTTGGGAAGAAGCTAAAGCCCAATTAGCCAAAGTTCCTATGAATCCCGTTGTTACACTCATGCCTGAACGTTGCACCGACAAGGTAGATGTCTATCATGTGAGCATCAACAATATAAAAGGGAAAATTCACGGCATTTTAAGCAAACCAAAAGCAGAAGGAAAATATCCAGCTCTTTTGTATGTTCCGGGTGCAGGTATACGTCCTTATAATGGCGATACTTGGAGAGCCGAGAAAGGAATCATCACTTTCGAAATGGGAATTCACGGAATTCCAGTCAACCTCGATCAAACTGTTTACGACAATTTAGGGTCTGGAGCGCTAAGTGGTTATTGGCAAACCAATCTGGATGATAAGGACAACTATTACTTCAAACGTGTCTATCTTGGCTGTTTGCGAGCATTAGATTTTATTGAATCGATAGACTCCTTCAATGGTGAAGACATTGCCGTAACGGGTGGTAGTCAAGGCGGAGCACTTTCCATTATCACTGCTGCACTAGATGAACGCATTGATTATTTAGCAGCTTTTTATCCAGCATTGTCCGATTTAACAGGCTATTTGCACAATCGTGCAGGAGGTTGGCCCCATCTATTTCGTGACACATTTACCAACAAACCAGAAAAAGTGGAAACATCAAAATATTATGATGTGGTCAATTTTGCTCGTTTTGTAAAAATACCAGGATGGTATAGTTGGGGATATAATGACAATGTGTGTCCTCCTACTTCCATGTATGCGGCCTACAACGTAATCAATGCGAAAAAAGAGTTGCATATATTTCAGGAAACACAGCACTGGACATTCCCAGAGCAACGTGGACAAAGAGATAATTGGCTATTCGAGATGTTGTTGAAGTAATATATAGAGAGACAAATATATAGAGACAAATCAATCAATCCTATTGGCGATAATTAAATAAATCGAGCAAAATGAAACTCAACTTATACCAAATAGATGCATTCACTGACAAAATGTTTGGAGGCAATCCTGCTTGTGTTGTTCCCCTTATGGAATGGTTGCCAGATGATCTCTTATTGAAAATAGCGCAAGAGAACGCAGTTCCTGAAACTGCATTTTTTGTAGACAAAGGAGACAAAATACATTTGCGCTGGTTCACGCCAGATATTGAAATGGATTTGTGTGGACATGCAACCCTTGCCACAGCGCATTGCTTGAATTCCATCATGCACTATCCTCACAATGAGATACTGTTTGAAACATTGAGTGGCGATTTATCTGTCTCCATAGTGGATGATATCTATTATTTAGACTTTCCCTCAAGGATGCCAGTTGTTGCGGAGCTTCCCGAGTTAATCAAACAAGCCCTCAGTATGCAACCCAAAGAAGTGTACAAAGCAAGGGATTATCTGTTGGTTTACGATAAAGAGCAAGACATTGCAGCTATCAAAATAGACAGACAGCTGTTTGACCAAATAAATATTGCTCCTGGTGGGGTTATTGTTACAGCTAAGGGTGATAACTGCGATTTCGTGTCGCGGTTCTTCACACCACAAGCATCCATATTGGAAGATCCTGTTACAGGTTCTGCCCACTGTTCGCTTATTCCTTTTTGGTCGGCAAGACTTGGCAAAGAAGAACTCCTTGCCATGCAAATTTCGGATAGGATGGGGGAATTGCAATGCAGAAACAAGGGCGATAGAGTAATTATTGGCGGTAAAGCGAAGATATACTCTATTGGGCATTTGTGGACGGAGTGAAAGTATATGCCATTCCCGAATGGAAGGGTTCTTAATGGTGCCATATTTGAATAATAATTTGACTGTCTTTGCTCAGTTTTTTTTAAACTTTTTAATTATTGAAATTAGCCCAATAGCGTTATCTTTGTAATCTAAAACAAATAAAAATATGTTCAGAAATAGCACTACAGAAATAAAACCATATATGAAAATGGTCGATTTGATAGAAAGGAATTCTTCGTTTTTACTATTTATGCAGCATTTCAAAATAGACTTTAGAGTAGATGATCTAACGGTAGGCCAGGTATGCAAGGAGTATGATATTAGCGAGAGTTTATTTCTTTCTGTTGGAAATTTGTATAATGGATTGAAGTCAAAAAGTGAAATTGTATTATCAAATAAAGACATATTACAATTAATTGAATTTCTTAGGAATAGCCATATCTACTATCGCAAATATAAATATCCTGAGATAAAATCTTATATTCATCAACTGCAAGAGGAGAATCCTTCAAAAGAACTTTTGTTACTAGAAAAGTTTTTCAATACATATTTAAAAGAAGTGCTCGAACACTTGGACTATGAAGAAAATGTTGCTTTCCCTTATTTTACAGAGCTTGTTACCAATAACAATATTCCATGTGATGATAAATATACTGCTAAAGAATATCATGAACACCACACAGATATTGAGTTGAAATTGGCGGATTTGAAAAAGCTATTACTCAAACATATTAAGATTTCAAATTCATTAAATCTACGTAGACGATTATTGACCGCTCTTCTAGAATTAGAATTTGATCTTTATATTCACTCCTTGATAGAAGAGACTATCCTTGTCCCTGTGGGCAGTAGTTTAGAAAAGGATTGTAAATGAAAATAAATATCAATATTGTAATTGCAGAAACTTCAGATCTGCTTTATGAAGGCCTATCAACTATACTCTATCAATCAGAATATGCATGTTTTGTTTATAGAATATTCTCTTATGAGGAAATTGAAACTACACTTATTAATAAGAATATTGATGTGCTTTTAATAAATCCAATACTTACTTTCAGTAATGGTAAGGGAATTAAGAATCTCAAAAAGAACTATCCTTTTCTTTTGATTGGTTGTATAAATATGAATATGTTGGATAACAACACAGTCTTATTATACGATTTTATATTGAATGTTTATGATAGCTCAACACAAATGCTTTCTGTAATAAAGAAACAACTGGATCTAAAACAAGTAAACAATGCAGATGATGATGAAGATGAAGCGCTCTCTGAGCGTGAAACTGAAGTGCTTTTGCAAATAATAAAAGGACATACAAACAAACAAATTGCTGACATACTATATATTAGCGTACATACCGTAATATCTCATCGTAGAAATATTATGATTAAAACTGGTATTCGTAGTCAGGCTGGACTTGCACTCTATGCTGTTTCTAAATCATTAATATC
>LFRM01061478.1_pt1 | contig 11757 bp, 7 predicted proteins | sample 618341 | NCBI WGS metagenome assembly LFRM01 (sample SAMN03654438, study PRJNA283298) | anaerobic digester metagenome | isolation source: pool of bioreactors CSTR01a, CSTR02a, and CSTR03a thermophilic anaerobic... | place: Denmark: Kgs. Lyngby | collected 2014-05-21
AAAAGCTGCCATTAGTAACACAATCAGTCCCCAATATGTACTCTTACCTTTGCTTCTCACCGGTGTCCCTCCCAGTTCATCTATAGATTTTTCATTCTATTACAACTCCGACCGACGGGTCGGTCGTATACATATAAAAGTATAGCTTTATTGTAAACCCATGGTCAATAGATAGACAGCAAAAAAGCCTGAGTCTATTCGACACTCAGGCTTGATGATGCAATAGGGGACGGTTCTCTCTGTCACGTCAGTTATTATGGTGGGACACAGTAATATTGCCGCAGACGTGACAGAGAGAACCGTCCCCTATTGCATCCTTAATTACTCAAATCAAACACCAGGTTTTCCTCTTCCTCCTGCCACTCATAGTTCACAATACCATGACGCTGCAGATCGTCCAAGGGTGCTACCTTAAAATCTCCCACCTGCTTAGTGTAAACATGCACCGATTTGCGATCAATAAGGTAGGAATCATTAATGGAGTTATAGTCCACCGTATGCCATGGAGACTTATATTTTGTCTGTAACAGATTTAACAAATTGCGATATTCCATATAAAATTTCCCGTCGATTATCCAGTAAGGCCAGGTGGTTTGCTCCCCATTTACTTTCAACAGATTCCAGGTTTCTTCACTGCCTTTAGCTGTAGTGATTACTACCTGGCGGTTAACTTCATCCCAGCGCACGTCAGCATCCAGTGCTTCCGCTACCAACCGAATAGGCACCATGGTGCGGTTATTTATAATCTGAGCAGGAGTATCACCCACCACTTCCTGACCATTGACCATAATCTTTATAGGCTCCAGAGCTAGAGCCGTTCCAGCTCCCATTACCAAAACCAGCACCAGGGTCACAATTAGCCAACTTTTAACCTTCAATACTTACACCCCTTTTTTTATAACCTACGTTAATATGTTCCACCACTGCTTACTGACCAGACATACCAGTTCCAGAACCACCTGCGTTTCCACCGGTTCCGCCAGTAAGATCTGATAACCCCCCCAGATACGCCCAGGGTTTTTCCAAAGCCATTTTGTAGTACATATGTTGATAGGTGGTCTGTTCCAAATCCAGTCGAGCTTTGTCAGCTTCTAATTGTGCAGTGCTCATCTCCATATCGCTGACCATGCCCACTTCATATTTTAGTTTCTTTATAGCCAGGTTCTGCTCCGCTATGTTCAAAAGCTGCTCTTGGATTCTATATCCTTCTTCCATCTGCTTTATCGAATTGTAAAGAGTTCTTAAAACCTGTTCCATCTTGCTGCGAGTATCAGCCGCAGAAAGTTCCGCAGTTTTCACATCGATTTTCTCCGCCGCATATGGATCCCGAGAAGGGTTCATCCAATTGTACAGATCTAATTCCAACGCGGCCAGATTAACACTTTGCTCCGTCATCCATATGTTAGGATCCTGGCTTAAAACCCGGCTGATATGAGTTTCTATATTATCAATGTCCATGGGTTCAAAACTGGGACACTCTAAGAGCACTGGACGCTCAGCTACATTAATACCCAGCAGATTGTTAAAAGCGGTATAGGCTTTTTCCAAAGCCGTCTGCGCATTCTCCACTTCTACCTGAGCAATCTCATAACCAGAATGACCAACCTTATATTCAATCGGGCTAGTCATACCTAACGCCAGAGAAAGATTATTAATTCTGTTCTGCAACTGGGCATTGGCCAGTGATTTCTGGCTGAGCTTTAGTTTTTCCTGGGCGGCTATGAGGTCATTGTAATGCTGTACTACTGATAAATACAAAGTCTCTTCTGCCACCTTTTTACTTTTGACTGCCATTTGATAAGCAGTATCTGCCATGGCTGCAACAGTAAAGGTAGTGGCAGCTTCCGTGGGAGTTGGTCCAGATGGTGTATAGGTAACCTGATCTAAACGAAACTTCTTTACTTCCTCAGCCCGGTCAACGGCCAACTCAGCTTTTTTCAAGGCTCGGCTATTCTTAGCCGCCAAATCGTAAGCTTCTTGCAAGGTTAGCTGTCTCTCCCCGGTCTGGTTATCTGTATCCTGTGCCAGTGCGGCTGGAGCAAGTAAGGCCATGAATAACAGCGTTACCAGCAAAGCTGCAATTTCCTTTTTCATATGTACAAATCTCCTTTATCTCCAATATTAAGCTGTGCACCCATTATAACGTACCCCCGACCCGCCAGTCAATTTGCTTACATAGCAAGCGATTGCTGTGTAGTGTCTCTACTCCCGTGTCATTGCGAGCGCGTAGCAATCTCCATACTCGAATCGAAATCTTACTCACAACCCTCAATTATCAACCTCTGCTGGCTCCCATCCCAGCCAACATTAGCTCCTAATAATTCCGCAATTATTCTTACTGGCAAGACGGTACACCCTTGATTTAATGTCACTGGTTCAGTCATGGTATAAGTTTCTCCATTAAGCAAGTAAAAGGCACTGCCGATAGTAAACCCCACACAAGTCTCCCCCTTAACCACACTAACAGCCTGTTTTTCACCGTCCCAGACTACTTCTGCTCCCAGTAATGAAGCCAAGTCCCTTACGGCCATATAGGTTTGCCCATTAACCAGATAGGGTGCCATCTGCAGCTGCCCAGCCTTATTGCCAATCCGATATATAGTTGAACTAATTTTCAATTCTATCCTATGCTGGGTAACAGGAGCAGGAGTTACGCATTCAGCGGCTACTTCCCGGGTAATATAGTTGCGACCATTAAAGTTTGATTGGACCAGGGCACTACCTCCTACAGTAACCAAAATAGTTCCCTGGGGCACAGTGCGGTCAGCATTATAGGCGATATCCCCTATTTCTATCACCGATGCCTCTGAACTACTGGCCTTTACAGGAATGGTAAGAATAGCTTGGTCATAGTATGGCGTCCCCAACTCCAGGTCTCCACTGCTAACCTGGACCTCTGGCAACCTAGCCCAAGTTAATCCGGCAGGCAGTTCCAAAGCAATGACCGCCGGTTCTACCCCATCAACAAAACTGTTGATAGCGCCCGCTTGTGATTCGGTTAGAATCAGGAATTTGCCAGGCTGGTTCTGCTGGCCAATTTTTATCTGTGCTGCCCTTTCCAGGCTAGCCGAAGTACCATGGTCAGGCTCAACTCCCAGAGCCATACCTGTCCAACAACCCAAGAGCAAGATTGAAACCAACAACACAACAGCTTTCTTCATAGGGTATTTTCCCTCCCAAGACAATAGTTGTTACCTTACCACTGATTATAGAATACGCCAGTTGCCTTCAGTTGACTAGATTAAAAAACCGGACCTCCGTAGAGGTCCGGCTGGCTGGTAAGTAAGAACTTATTTCTGAATCAAAACTGTTTGCGAAGCTGCGTCCCAGCCAACTACAGCGCCGAATGCTTCAGCCACAAAGCGGGCCGGCAGCATGGTGCGGTCATTAGTGATTTCGGGAGCTACATCAGCAGTCTTGGCTTCACCGTTTACAGTGTAGCTGGTGCTGCCAATGGTAAATACTACGGTGGTGTCACCCTTGGTCAGGGTTACGGTGCGAGCTGCATCGTCCCATACTACTTCTGCGCCCAGGATTTCACCCAGATAACGCATCGGTACATAGGTACGGTCGCCCTTGATGTAAGGAGCTACGTCCATAACTTTGGCTACTCCACCAGCATAGTAGATGTTGGAGCCAATGCGGAACTCGCCACTGCCAATGGTCTCACCAGGAGCAGGAGTTACACAGTTAGCAACAACTTCTTTAACCACATAGTTGCGGTTGGCGAAGTCAGACTTAACTACAGCGCTTCCAGCGAAGGTAGCTTTCATTTCACCCTCGGGGACCGTGCGGTCAGCGGTGAAGGTTACATCAGAGATTTCGATCTTGGATGCTACAGAACTGGAGGTCTTAACCGGAATGGTCAGAGTACCACCACTTACGGAAGCGGTTCCCAGTTCCAAGTCACCTTCAACAACTTCGACGGTGGGAATTGCGCCCCAGCTTACGTCAAAGGGCAGAGCTACAGTCAGTGCAGAATCACCAGTGCTGTCAATAGCTTCAGCTTTGCTCTCAGTAATTACAATGTTGCCTGCAGCTTGCTTCTGAACACCAATCTTGATGTCTTTAATATCGGTAGTTGCACTGATAGGAGCTACAACGGTTCCCAGAACGATTTCTTCACTGATACCGGCATTGCCCCAAATCTTGGCAGTGATGTCACCGGTGAAGTCGGCAGCAACTTGTACCTTTGCGTTTTTAAGTTCGATTTTGCCTTTGCTGCTACCATCGCTCTTAATGACTATTTTAAGGGTGTCAGGATCGTTGGGTAGAATACTAATTGCATCGGTCTTCTGTATACTACCGGTTACATTCATCCAGTCAGAAGAATTGTCGGTGTATTGTTTTGTATTTGCATCATAATCACGATGCCATCTTACACCGGAAGGCAGCTCTACGTATATAGTACGGCTGTTCAGCAGTGATCCCTTAAGCAGTTCGTTGAATGCGAAGGTGGAAACAGTCTGCTCATTGCGTCCGGCTAATACTTCGGTTTCCGGATCGTCAACTACTATTTCTATGCCATAGTCAGCATATTTACCGACAACTACACTATCCGGAGAGACATTGCTGATACCACCGATGGTCACAGTAATATCGCCAAAATCAGCAACTGCTTCGTCAACATTGATTTTACCTGTGAATACCCAAATGTGACCGGTTGTCACTGTATCAGTAGCTTCGGAAGCTCTATTAAACTTAACAGTGCGACTGTCAGTGCCTTCAGCTTTAGTGAAGGAAGTGGTATCACTACCCATTACTGTTATTGCCGCATCATCTGCCCACGAGAAACCTCTGGGTAATTTTAGACTAAAGTTGTCTAAAGCTCTGGCCTTATTCTCTCGGAAATAAATTACAGCCGGTTTCTCACTACCAGCACCGGTAACCGTTATGCCATCACCAGGTAAAACGGCAACAGCACTGGAACCAGTTTTTGCTACCTGCACAACGCCATCAGCAAATACGCTACCGGGCTGAGCAATAATATTGGCATTGATAGCTTCAGGAGCATCGTTAGGTACGGTTGCGTTTAAGTTAAGGGCAAATTTAACTTCGGAAACTAAATTCGCACTATATACATTAACTACAACTTGATTGTCGGTATCACCCGACCCAGCAACTTCAACTTTCAGGTCCCCATCAAAGTTTGCAGGAACTATGGGGTTGGCTGTTACCTTCAAATTATCGAAACCTGCTGGTAATTTAACTATAAACGAATTACCCGTCTCAGATTTCGGAAGATTATCAAATTGAACAATTACTGCACCCAAATCTTTTTCTGCTCCGGCAGTTACCAGGGGCACATGGGTTGCACTGTAGCCAGTAGCTGCGCTGGCAGTACCCAGACCAGCAAACATGGTCATGAGCATGGCAAGAACTAATATTAGAGATAATTTTCTGTTTCTTGCTTTTAGCACTTGTTTTCCTCCTTTGCTTTATACATTACTTAAACGTTAAGGTGTTCGACTTCTAGGTCATCTGTTGCTGGTAGTACTAACTCCCCCTTCCTGTTAAATGTTCTTTATAACAGGTGATCAGTGGTGGATTATTATATCTTAGCCATGACTTCCACCACTAGATGAACATGGCTGTTACATAAGACGACATTATTCGATAAATTGTTCCTGTTGTTCATCGGGATATTTATCCAAATTTGTCATTACCGTGAATATGGAACCTGCTATGTCATCGCAAGGAGCGTAGCGACGTGGCGATCTCTTTGATGAGCGGAAAACAGCAATCTATCAGGCGGGAGATATATGACTTGTCGGAGAATGAGAACTGAGAAAGATATTAAAAAACCGGGCCCCGAAGGAGCCCGGTCTGTTGGTTCTAGAAACCTATTTCTGAATCAGAACAGTCTGAGTAGCTGCATCCCAGCCAACTACTGCGCCGAATGCTTCAGCCACAAAGCGGGCCGGCAGCATGGTGCGGTCATTAGCGATTTCTGGAGCTACATCAGCAGTCTTGGCTTCACCATTTACGGTGTAGCTGGTGCTGCCAATGGTGAACACAGCTGTGATGTCGCCCTTGGTCAGGGTTACGGTGCGAGCTGCATCATCCCATACTACTTCAGCGCCCAGGATTTCGCCCAGATAACGCATCGGTACATAGGTGCGGTCGCCCTTAATGTAAGGGGCTACGTCCATAACTTTGGCTACTCCGCCTTCATAGTAGATGTTAGAGCCGATGCGGAACTCGCCACTGCCAATGGTCTCACCAGGAGCAGGAGTTACACAGTTAGCAAGAACTTCTTCGACTACATAATCGCGATTAGTGAAATTACTTTGTACAATAGCGTTACCAGCAAATGTTGCTTCCATATCACCCTCAGGAACAGTACGGTCCACTGTATAGGTTACATCAGAAATTTCGATCTTAGAGGCTTTAGAACTGGAATTCTTAATCGGAATGGTTAACATTTTATCCTTAGCGGAAACAGTGCCTAATTCGATATCACCTTCGATAACCTTTACAGTAGGAATGGTTCCCCAAGCTACGCTGAAGGGAAGTTCAACTTGCAGTGCTGTGCTGGTTCTGCCATTAGGATCATAAATATAGCTGTCAATTGCTTCAGCTTTGGTTTCGGTAATTACAATGTTGCCAGCAGCCTGCTTCTGCAAGCCTATTTTCACATCTACCACATCAGCTTCTACACTTATTGGAGCTACAACGGTTCCCAGAACGATTTCTTCACTGATACCGGCACTGCCCCAAACCTTGGCAGTGATGTCACCGGTGAAGTTGGCAGCAACCTGAATCTTAGCGTCTTTAATCTCTATTTTGCCTGCACTATTGTTGTTGTTATTTATAACTATTTTAAGGGTGTCAGGATCGTTTGGTACAACATTAATCGTAGTGCCGCTAAGGCTGCTGCTTAGCTTCAGCCAGTCATTAGAAATATCCTTAGTATATGCTCCAGATCCAGAATCATAATCACGATGCCATCTTACACCGGAAGGCAGTTCGACATAGATAGTACGATCTTTCAACAGTGAGCCCTTAAGCAGTTCCTTGAATGCGAAGGTAGAAATAGTCTGATCATTACGTCCGGCTAATACTTCTTTTTCCGGATTTTCAACTACTACTTCGATGCCGTAATCGGCATACTTACCAACAACTACACTGCTAGGAGATATGTTGGTGCCGATCAATGCAACCTCAATATCGCCAAAATCGGCAACCGATTCATCTACATTGATGTCAGCCTCCAATTTCCATATCTCAGGAGTACTTCTTGCGAATGCGGGGGTGAATTCAACTGTACGGCTGTCTGTACCTGCAACTTTATTGAAGTAAGTTGCATCTGTTGTACCCATTAAGTACACATTTGTAGCGCCCCATGAAAAGCCTTTGGGGAGTTTTAAGCTAAAGTTGCCTAAAGCACCAGCTTTATTCTCTCTAAAGTAAATAGTTGCACCTTTTCCGCCACTGCCAGTTACTGTAATTGCATCTCCGGCTAAAGCGGTTACAGCACCACTACTTATTGTTTTTGCTACCTGAACTATACCATCTGAAAATACGCTGCCGGGTTGCGCAATGATGGAAGCATTGATATTCTCAGGAGCTCCTTCAGGAATATAAACGCTCTTGAAATCAATGGCAAATTTTACTTCAGGTACAACTGATCCTGATTGATTCTGTACGGTAATAAGAGCTTGGTTTGTACCCAAGGCAAACCTTGCATATACAGCTATACCAGCTCCTATACCAGCTCCTTTAATGACTCCGCTGGAGATATCTACATAATAAACACCTGTCATAACCTGGTCGGATGCGGTTGCACCAAATGAACTAGCGGTAAATTGGAAATCAGAAGGCAACTTAACGATAAAGCCTTTATCCCAACCACCACTAGCAGCAAAAGTAGGCAGATTGTCAAAATCAACAATTACTGCTCCTAAGTTTGTAGTTGTTCCTTCTTCAACACTTGGTACATGGGATGCACTGTAACCGGTAGCTGCGCTGGCAGTACCCAGACCAGCAAACATGGTCAGCAGCATAGCCAATACCAGTACCAAGGATAATTTCTTGCTTCTTGCTTTTAGCACACGTCTTCCTCCTTTATAAATAAAATTAATTCCTAGGTGGTCTACCTTATTGGTCACTCTAAGGGTTTGGTCACCATACCTCCTCTCTGGGATAAAGGTTTCTACCTAGGTGATCAGTGAAGGTTTTTATTTTCAACCAAATAATCTCCCTTCACTAGCACTATATGGCTATACATAAGACGCTAGCATGGAGGAAATTGTTCCATTATCGTTAAAAAATCTTCTTTATTATTTCTGATATTGCCACATAGGAGTTGCCTGAATAATTTAACACTAATATATGAGACGAAAAAACCGGAGTTAAACCCCGGTGTTTATCAGTTCCTAGCTTATAGTCCACATTATCGTTCTATTTGATCTAAATATTTAGTTGCCTCTTTAAAAATTACCTGTAACTCCTCATCTGCTTCCAATCGATCTCCTACCCAATACGGATGATCTACGTCCACTCTAGTAATTTGTTCATGCAATCTCTTCTTTACTAATAATACCTGACGAGCAAATTCCAGTGCCATCTCCTCCTGACCAGCTTCCTTACTTTGCTGACTTGCTTCCCACCACATATCGGCAACGTTCTTATAAACCATTGGGTCATTAGGACTAGCTTTTAATGATAATTGGCCCAGCTCAAGATAACCAGGCAGATGGCCTATTAAACCTGCATTATGAATTAATATATCCAGATTTTCAATATCGTAAGGCCGTAACTCAGCTGCCTTTTCAATACTTTCTATAGTACGTTTGCGTACTCCTTGGGACTCTGTAACTCCTTGCTCATTTAATAAGCTAAAGAAGTTAGCATAAACTGTTGATAAGCAAGCCCAATAGTAGCTATTACTTGGATCATACCTGGTAGCATTGTAATAGTTCACTGACGCTTGGTTCATGAGATCTAACTGTTCTTTAATGACCGTTTTCTGGCTAGCTGCCAACAGTGCTTTTTCACCCCGGTTAGCTAAATTAAAAGCATACGTATATTTAATGCCACTAATCAGAAGTACCAAGACTAATAAACCGGCCAAACTAATCTGCACACCAGTAAACCGGGATTTGTGCACATTTGAAACCTTAATTACTGTAATATTATATAAAGTATTTAATAAAGCCATAAAAGTCCATAAAACCATACACATAGCCGGGAAAGACAAATCAAAGTCGATGGCTGCATGAGCACCCAGAGCTAAAGCTCCGCTAGCAATTCCCCATGTGAGTATCCATTGACTGATATTCTCCGCTTTTTTATTAACTTTATAAATCCTCAAGACATAAAACAGAAAAGTTATCCAAATAGACAAGAATGCTAATAACCCAATGGTACCTGCTTCCACCCACACTTGCAGAAAATGATTATGGGGTTCGGTAGTCCAATATGCGTATTTTTGGTACTGCCGATAAAGAGCTTCCCAACCACCTGCTCCAGTACCGATAAGAGGATAGTCTTTAACAATTTCCAATGCGCAACGCATGAATTCTATACGGGCTACATAGCTAGAATCTTCTATATCCAACAAAGTTGTTACTTCGCCAACCAAATCACTTGTTTGTAATACCTGACTGCTTAGACAAAAAATACCGGTTACTGCTACTACTACAAAGACTACGGTGATAATCGTCGGGCCCAGTCTCTGAACTTTCCACATCCTCTCCAACCATTTCCAAATTACTAATCCTATTACAGCAAGTAACGCTCCTAAGCCCAAGTAGATTACTGCTTGTTGGGTATCACCGGCCTCTATTCCTGCCGCTAATCGGGTATAAGATAACCCCGCTATTACTATAGCTAGGCAAATATTATAAAAGGACTTGATCCTGTACATACCAGGCATACCTACTATGAATAGCAAAGCCCCACCAATCAGAATCAGCCAAGCTCCTTTGGAAAGGGCTCCTAATACAGCTACAGCCATAATATAATTAGCCAAGCTATACATAACCTGTAAGCAAAATATTCTTTCTCGCTGAGCCAAGGTTACTCCTATTAATAACATTACAGATAGATAAGCTGCCATGGTGTTACTGTATTGTAGTGTACTGCTAATCACTCCATTTTGGTAGGCACTTGGATAGTTGGAGTACCCTAAGGCAGCCAAGATACCAATAACTGCTACTGCCACGCCTCCAGCCAATAGAAATTTCAACATCTCCCTGACCAGGTTATAGCTGCTGGCTACCCGGGTAACTACCCAATAAACCATAAAGTAGTTTAAAGCTTTTAAGAAACCGTAAATAGCCTCTCCCGGGTACACTGCTCCTGCCAAGGACAGCAGATAAGCTCCTGCATAAGCCAGGATAGCCCAGTCCAAGGGGTTACGTAATAAGTCATAGTCTTTGTGGCGGATACGATCAAAGAGTACTAGTGAAAATACTATTGAGGTAATAATGTGGGAAACAAACATCTGCTGATTAAAGAAAAGGCCACTAAAAAGAGGAGGATAAAATATTAACAGACCCGCCAGTATAAACAGAACTGGCTGCCACCAGTCAGGTTTTTTCGGTGTTATTATTACTTCTCTAGATTGTTTTGCTGCCTTTTTTCTCTTTTTACTCATGGTGTTCTCCATTTCGACATTTTCAAACTCGGCCATTGATATGTTCCATACTTATGAGGGTTTATCCTGCCAGCTGATGCAATAAAATACGGGGAGTTTTAGCATAATAACACAGACAACATCCCTGTCAGCGAACATCGTTTGTGTCGGGACGCATTTCGCACTAGTGAGCGGTTGCTGTGAAGTGCTTTGCTCAAATGTCATTTCTAACAATAGGTTCCCAGCCAGTCATCGCGAGGAGCTAAGCGACGTGGCGATCTCATTTCTAATTCCCGTAACTGAAACTTTAGTCTCCGTGCTATTTAGCTATTCCCCCATACTGCTCAACCATGCACGGGTATCAGCAATTCGCTCTCTTACTTCAGGTGACACCTCTAAACCCTTTTGATTCCAGGTACGATTGGGATTAAGACGTTTTTCCTGCTCTTCCACCATTTGCTCAATGCTAACCAATTCCTGGGCCAATTCCTGCGCCCGTTCATGCTCTTCCATCTGTTCATAATAATGATAACCCTGCCATAAGACCTCGGCTAGCACTTGATAACTGCTAGGTGCTAGGGGATTAGCCTGAATAGCTGCTTGGGACTGGGATCGCATTTCAGGCACATTGCCTAGCAAGGCAGCGGTTTCTACCAGGCGAATTCTAATGCGCAAATCATTAGGGGCTAACCTCTCGGCAGACTCCATAGCTTCGTTTGCGGTATGGTAAGCCCGTTTAGCCGCTGCCGGATCCTGCTGCCCTTGCACAGCATATTCCAAACCATTCAGATGAGCCCATTCTGCCTGGTATTCAGCATTTAGGGGATTCCAGGCAACCGCTTTACTTAGGCTTTCTTTAGCCCGTTCCCGCCATAATTCTTGCTCGGCAATGTCGGATGCAGCGTTCAAGTTCTTCAAATGACTTACTCCCTGCTGAGCGTACCGGTCCCCCAAGGAAAACATTGCCCCGCTTACCAGCAGGATTCCTGCCATTATGACCACCAATGCTCGTCCAATTTCCGGTGACAGTAAGTGCCGTTCATAGGAAGGCAGATGAATCCTGCCAGCACGGTCCAGCAGTGCCAGGCCCACCCAGAGTAAAATAAACACTGCTGGTATGGACAATTCAAAATCAATAAAGGAATGCATCACTAGAGCAGATACCCCGCACACCA
>LFRM01366539.1_pt1 | contig 11753 bp, 9 predicted proteins | sample 618341 | NCBI WGS metagenome assembly LFRM01 (sample SAMN03654438, study PRJNA283298) | anaerobic digester metagenome | isolation source: pool of bioreactors CSTR01a, CSTR02a, and CSTR03a thermophilic anaerobic... | place: Denmark: Kgs. Lyngby | collected 2014-05-21
GGTTGCACAGACTACGCGAACATCGACTGTTATGGATTTTTCCCCCCCGACCCGTTCAAACTCCTTCTCCTGCAGCACCCGAAGCAGCTTTACCTGGGTGGCGGCGTCAATCTCCCCGATCTCATCAAGGAAAATTGTCCCCCCGTCTGCAAGTTCGAAGCGTCCCTTCTTCTGGGAGACAGCTCCTGTAAAGGAGCCTTTCTCATGACCGAAGAGCTCGCTTTCCAGCAAGGATGCGGAGAGGGCTGCACAATGGACCTTGATGAAAGGACCCTTTGAGCGGTTACTCAGTTCATGGATGGCATCTGCCACCAGTTCCTTGCCAACCCCGCTTTCACCGGTAATGAGAACCGAAGCGCGTGTTGGGGCTACCTGGGCCACAGTCTCCATCAAAGAGACCATCTTCTGGCTCTTACCCACAATACGATCATAGCGGTTGCGTGCCTTAAGGGTTGCAACCTCAGCCTTCAGCCTTTCATGTTCGGCATAGAGGTCGGTCGTTGAGAGCGCCTTCTTTACCACCAGGGAGAGGCGATCGAGTTCTACGGGCTTGGTAAAGAAGTCTATCGCTCCCTTACGCATCGCATCGACTGCCGTCTCGATGGTCCCGTGACCGGTGAGTATTATGACCGGCAATCTGGGATAGGCCGAATTGATCTTCTGCAGAAGCTGTTCTCCACTCAGGTTGGGCATCCTCAAGTCGGTAATGACGAGGTCCACATCCTTCTTGCCCATAAGGCTCCAGGCTTCAGCGCCATCTTCAGCTGTGAGGGTTTCATACCCTTCCAGCTCCATAGCCATGGCGAGGCCGTTTCTGATATTTTTCTCATCATCGACGATGAGGATACTACGTTTCATAAGAACCCTCCTTATCAGGCTCGACCAGGCTGAGGCGCTCACTCTTGGGAATGGGGAATGAGAGGGTGAAGGTAGAACCTTCGCCCAGCTTGCTCTCCACAGTGATGTCACCACGGTGTTCCTTCATGATCTTATATACTACGGTGAGGCCCAGGCCGGTACCGGTTGCCTTATTGGTATAATAGGGCTCAAATATCTTCTGCACCATCTCCTCATCCATACCGACGCCGGTGTCCTGCACGCTGATCAGCACATCATTTCCATCAGGACGCGCAAACAAGGTCATCCTTCCCCCCTGTTCCATGGCGTTCATGGCGTTCTTTATGAGATTGAGCAAGACCTGTTTGACCAGATTCTCATCAAACTCCAGCCTCGGCAGCGATGTGGAGCAGTTGCAGGTGAGTTTCACCCTATGCTCAGCAAGCTCAGGCTCAACAAAGGCGATGACCTCGTTAAGGGTTTTCATTATGGAACCCAGGCGGAGGCGGGTATCCAGGGGCCGCACTGCAAAGAGGAAATCCACAACAATGCCATTGAGACGGGTAATCTCCTCCTCCAAAACATCAATATAGCGCTGTGCATCGTCAAAGGTTAGCGCTTCCTTGCGCGTAAAAGCCTTTTTAAGAAGCTGCAGATGAATCCCCATCGCAGCCAAGGGGTTCTTGATCTCATGTGCGACACCTGCAGCCATCGTTGTCATCGATGCCAGATTCTCCGAACGCCTCATCCTAGCCTCATTGGCATTATGCTCGGTCACATCACTGAACATCAGCACATAACTTGAGAGGGCATCCTTATCTTGCATCTTGTATGTGTAGACAGTCACGGCAATGGTCTGCACCCTGTTTCCCCGTTGGAAGGTGAACTCATTGTCCAGGTCATCCGCCCTGTTGTAGACAGAAAGGACGATATAGCGCAGCACATGCTTGTCCTCTATCACCTTGGAGAGCGGATAGCCTTCGTAGGAGCGGAGCCTGAGCATGGGGATCAGGTTCGGGCAGTGTGTATTCGCATAGTTTATCGTCAGGTTCGCATCAGTGAGGATCACCCCATCCTCAATGGTATCAAGGACATTCTCCAGCATCTCCAGTTCTCTGGACTGGCTTTGGAGGATATCGACTATCTGTTCGGTATCAAGCTGGTCTATCTTCTTGATCGCCCGTTTGACAAAATTCTTCATGCTACCTCCATAAGCTTAAGATAGAGGGCTTCGAACATAAGGCGCTTGTTCTGATTATATAGGGTCGCACTGCTGTAACTGCTTGAAATCAGGGATGAAAGGGCCTTTGCCCGTTGCCAGGAGAGCTCCCCCCGTGCCAGCAGGTCACCCAGGCAGGAGAGCAGTCTCTTAAGAACATACTCATAACTGCCTTGGGCATCAATGAAAGAGAGCAGCTCATTGAACTGTTCCTCTTTGAGGTAGGAGTGGTTGGCTATGGAGGTAAGCAAAACTTCCACTATTTCAGCATGGCGGGCAAGATCGAGCCCTCCCCCTTGCAGGAAGAAGGATTCAAGGTTTTCAAAGCGTTCCTCGCCGAGGAAGAAGGGCGTTAGCAGGCTGTTGACCTCCCCTTCCTTGAGTGGGGGGAAGCTGTACTTTCGCACGCGTGAGAGTATCGTCTGCATGATCCTGTTGGGGTATTCGGAGATGAGAAAGAAATAGACATCCTTAGGAGGCTCCTCAAGCAATTTCAACAGGCTGTTGCGAGCTGAAGCTCCAGTCTGTTCCAACCCTTCAATGATGATGAAAATCTTCTGATCTCCCATGCTGGTGCGGTTCACCCACTCCTCCAGGGAGCGGACCTGGTTGATCGATATGGTGGTATTCTTTCTTGAAGCTGCGAGAAGCGGCTTCAGGGCGGAACGAAGACCCTGGACAAGGCTTTTTGCCCTTTTATCCGTAATGTCCCCATCCTCTTGGGCCAGTTCCATCAGCAGGTCACTTACCCCCGAAGCACTATCATAGTTGGTGCTCTGGGCAGCGCTCTGGGTGTCCCCTAACAGGGATGCATGGTACTGCAGCAGCAGGATGCGCACGCTGCGCAGCAGAAAGAACCTGGAGAAATCATTCTTGAGACGCAGGAAACTGCTCAATGCTGTCTCGATGACGCTTGTATGGTCACGATGGCTGACTATGATGAGATTCTGCATCGTCAGGGTTTCGAATTTCCTGCAGCTGGAACAGCGACAAAGCTGTTCGCCTCCCTCCCTACAGGAAAGGGCGCGCGCTGTCTCAATGGCTGCGGTCATCCTGAGGGAGTACCGGCTGCCCCCAAACAGGTTCACCTGGGTAAATGTCTTGCTTTGTATCTGGTAGGAGAGCTGTGTCGCTATATCCTTTTGGCTTTTGGCTAATTCATCAAACATGGGCAGCATTCACCGTCAGAGTAAACCAATTCACCGTCTCAGGAACCAGAGGCCTGACCAGGCGCAGGACAAACTGGCTCCTGTCCAAGACAGAAGAGAGGTCAAAGGCTGTCTGCAGCTCCAGGACATATAGGATGAAGGCGGAAAATACCAGGACCTCTACAACACCCCATATGAAACCCAACAGGCTGTTAATAGCCCTGAGTCCGGTTACATTCAAAGCGGTGTCGAGCAGGTTGCCTATCACCCTCATCAGGATATACCCTGCAAGGAAGAGCAGGACGAAGGATATGAGGCTTGAAAGGAACATAGACAGGCTGAAGGCCGCCAACAGGACCTCTGCAAGCATCTTGGTAAACATCAGGGAGAGAAAGAACCCCACTATGAAACCCGCCCTATGGGAGAAGGAGTCGGCAAAGCCGGTTATCGTGTCGGCAATCCCACCGACAATGGCCAGACAGAACACGATGATATCCAGCGAGTTGAAATATACTGATCCGATTGTCATTCCCCAATCCATGTCTATGCTCCTTGTAGTATGAGGGAGGCGATCATTTCAGCGCTCCCTGTCACAGCCAGTCTTTTTGCATTCAAGGATAGGATACCCCTTTTTTCAGGATTCTCCAACAGGTCCCCTACTTCCTTCATGAAGTTCTCCTTGGTCACTTCCCCAAGCATCGCCCTTGCCCCTCCCTCCTGAACAAGACGCTTTGCATTTGCAACCTGGTCCCCCCTGCTACTCTCCATGGAGAGCGGGATTATCAGCGAAGCGCAGCCGAAAACCAGAAGCTCCGATATGGTGCCGGCTCCACCCCGACTGACCACCAGAGCACTTTTTCTGTAAAGTGTGCCCAGCTCCGGGCCTAGAAGGGGGACTGGGAAGTAGTTTTCCATTTCGATGTCCTGGTAATCGTTCTCACCACACTGGTGTATGACGAAAGCCAGGGAACAAAGAAGCGGCAAGTTCTCCCTTACCAGGGTATTTATCTGCCTTGACCCCTGGCTTCCCCCAAGGACAAGCAGCAAGGGGATGTCGCCGGGAATATTGAAATGAGTGATGTCCCGGTCTGAGGACAGCTCCTTTCGGATCGGGTTTCCACTGACCACCACCTTGGCTGGATTCAGGGAGCCTTCACTTCCTGCAAAGGGGATGCAGACAACCGATGCGCATACGCTGTTCAGACGTGTCGCAAGGCCTGGGGTAGCATCACTTTCGTGGGTTATCACCCGTATCCCGAGTAATTTTGCGGCAAATACCGGTGGTACCGATACGTAGCCCCCCTTGGAAAAGAGCACATCCGGTCTCTTTTTGCGTAGGAGGGATAGGGCTTGGAAAAATGCCGCGATGAGGCGGAAGATGTCGGAAAAGTTTTCCCAAGACCAGTAGCGTCGCATTTTACCGCTCTGGATCGGGTAAAAGGGAATCCCTGCCCGTCTGACAGCTTCCCTCTCCCCTTCGTTGTCCCTCCCTATCCAGAGGGCTGAATAGCCCTCTGTCTCAAGAAGAACGTCGTGTACGGCAAGGGCCGGATAGATGTGTCCGAGGGTCCCTCCCCCAGTAAAACAGACCAACATGAGCTGAGTATATCATACGTGATGGACCTAGCATAGCTATTCCGTATCATTATGATACACAGCGGGTATATTTGGCTCACAATTTAAGTGAACCTATGCTTTTCTCTGACCCCTGTTATGGGTATACTTGTGAGGGACATGTCAAGGCATGCCTAATACCGCAGAAGAGAGTCATCATGGGAACGTCAATATTTACCAAGTTGTTCGGAACTAAACAAGATAAGGACCTGCGTACGCTCATGCCGGTCGTGGAAGCTGTCAACAAAGAGGACGCTTGGGCAAGAGCCCTCAAGGATGAGGAGTTCCCCATCCAGACCGAACTGTTCAGGAAACAGGTCAAAGAGGGAGCGTCACTTGATTCCCTGCTCCCCAAAGCGTTTGCCCTGGTCAGGGAAGCCGCAAGCCGTGTTATCGGAGAGAGGCACTATGATGTCCAGGTCATGGGAGCTGCCGTCCTGCATCGGGGACAGATCCTGGAAATGAAGACCGGTGAGGGAAAGACCCTCAGCTGCGTACCTTCGGCCTACCTCAACTCCCTTGAGCAACAGGGCGTACACATAGTTACCGTCAACGACTACCTGGCCCGTCGTGACTCTGAGTGGATGGGCCCGATCTATGAATTTCTCGGCCTCACAGTAGGAGTCATACTCTCTGACATGGACAATGAGGCCAAGCGCCTTGCCTACAATGCTGACATCACGTATGGAACCAACAACGAATTCGGATTCGACTATCTGCGCGACAATATGAAATGGTCGGCTGAGGAGAAGATCCAGCCCAAGCACCACTACTGTATCATTGACGAGATAGACTCCATCCTGATCGATGAGGCCAGGACCCCGCTTATCATCAGCGGGCAGAGTGAGGATGATTCAGCCCAAGTCCTGGGGGCCGAGAAGATAGCCTCCTTCCTGGTTGAGTGCGAGAAGGATCCAGCTACCAATGACTACTACGAACAGGATCCCCTAGCCCGATTTGACCGCGGTGCCCAACCATTTGAGGAGAAGGGTGACTACAAGCTGGACGAAAAGCAGAAAAAGGTTTCCTTCACCAACCAGGGCATGAACCATATTGAGGAGCTTCTCAACAAGCACAAGGTCATCACCGGCAGCATCTATGATGATGACAACTTTGAATATGTGCATTATGTGACCCAGGCTGTGAGGGCCCTGAAGCTTTATGCCCATGATGTGGACTACGTGGTAGTTGACGGCCAAGTGCAGATAGTCGACGAGTTCACCGGACGCATCCTCCATGGCCGACGCTATGGGGACGGCCTCCATCAGGCTATCGAGGCTAAGGAGAAGATCAAGATCATGGGCCAGAACAAGACTCTGGCCACAATCACCTACCAGAACTTCTTCAGAATGTACGACAAGATCAGCGGCATGACCGGTACTGCCGATACTGAGGCTCCCGAATTCCTGAAGATATATGGTCTTGATGTTGTGGTCATCCCCACCAACAAGCCTATCGTCAGGAAGGACCATCCGGATCTGGTCTACTTTAACGAACAGTTCAAGATTCAGGCCATCTGTGAAGAGATAGCCCGCGTCCACAAGACCGGACAACCCATACTGGTTGGTACCATATCGATTGAAAAGAGTGAGATGCTCTCCCTCCTGCTCAAGAGGATGGGCATTCCCCATGAAGTGCTCAATGCCAAGAACCATCTCCGGGAGGCGATGATCATTGAAGAGGCAGGGGCAAAGGGCGCGGTCACTATCGCCACCAACATGGCAGGCCGCGGAACCGATATCAAGCTGGGCGGCAGCCTTGATGCCAGGGCCCGTAGGATCTGTGGCACCGATGCGAGCCCTGAAGAGTTTGCCGAAGCCTTGCAGAAGGTCACTCCCGCGTGGAGAAAGGACTATGAAGAGGTCAAAAGCCTTGGTGGTCTCTATATCATGGGAACCGAACGTCACGAATCCAGGCGTATCGACAACCAGCTGCGCGGACGCTCCGGACGTCAGGGCGACCCCGGAACCAGTCGCTTCTATGTCTCCCTCGATGACTCGCTGATGCGTCTATTCGCTTCTGAAAATATCAGGGGAATCCTAGGAAAGATAGGGATGCAGGATGGGATGCCCATCGAGCATCGCATGCTTTCAAATGCTATCGAGAAGGCACAAAGGCGTGTTGAGGACAGAAACTTTGAAATACGGAAGCATCTGCTTGATTATGATGATGTGCTTAACGAACAGAGGAACTACCTCTATGACGAGCGTGACACCATCCTGAGTGAGGAGAACCTCCTTGAAAGGGTGCGTGCCAGCTGTCATGAGATAGCCCTTGAAATTGTTGATTCCGTGCCTAAGGACATCAAGGAAAAGGATATGGTACTGAAGATCCTTGAGGATGTGCAGGCGGAGTTCCACCTTACCATCACTCCCCTTGAGAGCGGAGCAACCAGGGAGGAGTACAAGGCACATCTGAAGAAGAGCATCGATGAGGAGATAGATGCAAAGGTAGGGCAAACTGGAGAAAAGCCGTTCAACGACTTCCTCCGTTTCAACTACCTCCGCCAGATCGACATCCGCTGGCAGGACCACCTCATGGCACTCGAAGATCTCAGGGATGCTGTGGGACTGCGCTCCTATGCTCAGAAAAACCCCCTGGTAGAGTACAAGGTCGAAGGCTTTGAGATATTCACCGAAATGCTCGACGGTATCAAGCGCTTTTTGGCCAATACCCTTGTCAGAGTGCAGATATCGCAGGCAGAGGACAAGTACAGGAAGAAGAGTTCTGCTCACAGGACTGTGGAATCCCACGGAGCCCAAGGGGCATTTGCCAATGCTGCAGAGCAGGGAAGAAAAGTCCAGGGCGGTGGTGATGTCACTCCGATAACAGTCAGGCGGACCTCCCCCAAGGTGGGACGCAACGAGCCCTGCCCTTGCGGAAGCGGCAAGAAGTACAAGCATTGTCATGGCAGGAATGTATAGCACAAGGTGACAGCCCTTTAGAGTATGAGCACAAATAAAATGCGCCAAGACAGATTTGTAAAAATTCTGACTTGGCCATTTTTACTACTGAGAAAGCCCTTATGCTTTTAAGGTCTCACCGGTGGACATTCCAAGAAGGGAGATATTCAAACAGGAAACACTGCTCGTATTATTGGTGAGTCCTGATCTCTAGGGAGTCACGGTCCAAGATGGTGATCTCCCGCCCCTTGCCCAGTTCAATGACACCCTCTTCTTCCAATATCTTCAACCTGCGGCTCAGGGTCTCCTGGTTCATTGCGAGGAGCGAGGCGATGGTGCCCTTTGCAACAGGCAGGTAAATCGTATCCTTTTGGCTCTTCTGAGCCAAATCAAGCAGATAGCCGGCCAAACGTTCTTCGGCTGTTCCCTTGACCACGCTATGCAGGTTGGCATCACTTTGCGAGAGCCTTCGGCTAAGTTCCTGGGTAATCTTCAAGGCGATGAGAGGGTATGTGACCAGAAAGGAACGCATCGCTTCACCGTCGATCATGCACAGCGAGCACTCTCCGATCGCCTGTGCGAAATCCTGAACCGGCTCTTTACTGAAAAGAGCCAGTTCACCTGTAAATTCTCCTGGGGAGAGTATCCTAATAACTTGTTGCTCGCCTTCTGAATCCAGACGATAGATCTTGACCTTGCCGGTGTGAACCACGAGCAGCGAACCGCTGGACTCCCCGGCATAATAGATCAGTTGCCCATCAGTATAGGTATGTTCACGAGTGATCGCATCGACGGTGCGCATCTGCTCTCCATCCAAATTCTGAAATAACGGGACTACATGAAGACATCCGTGATGATCACAGTGCATACAACACCTTCCTTATACCTTATAGGATAGTATATTTTTTCCTTTTAGCAAACCTCAAGATCCTGGTAGCATTGATAATTACTAACAGTACCGAAAGTTCGTGGACCAGCATTCCGATGGAAAGGGTGACCCCTCCCAACAACACTCCGATCAGAAGCGTAGCTGCAACCGCTATTGCAAAGAAAATATTTTGCTTCATGTTCCTGACAGCCATGCGGCTGATACTGATCGCATCTACCAGGGAACCTAACTTCTGACCAAGGAGAACGACATCCGCAGTCTCCATCGCCACATCATTTCCTGCAGCACCGATTGCGATTCCCACATCAGCTGTAGCAAGTGAGGGAGCATCATTGATGCCATCACCGATAAAGGCGACACTGCCATATTTCTTTTGCAGTTCTTTCACCGCTTCAACCTTATGCTCAGGCAAGAGTTCATATCTGAATTCATCAAGCTGCAAGGTATGTGCTACAGTTTCGGCCGTGCCTTTACTGTCTCCGGTGAACATCACGCTTTTGCGGATACCTAACTTCTTCAGTTGCCTTATGACTTCAAAAGCCTCTTCTCTAAGCTTGTCAGCTATGGCGATAAGACCTATCACCTTCTCAGACGTTCCGATGATGACTGCCGTATTCCTTTCATGTTCCTCAGTTTGGATATCCTTGATTGCAGCCTTCATATCAATACCGTTATCCTCAAAGAGTGCCCTGTTCCCAAGCAAGTAGGTTTCCCCTTCCAACATGAAGCGAACACCCTTACCTTGGATATACTCAGGGTTCTCAGGAACCTCGGCGGTAACAATGCCTCGGTTGGCACCTTCCTTTATGATGGCAGTAGCCAGCGGATGCTCTGAGTAGGCTTCGCCAATTACAGCAATCCTCAGCAGATCCTCCTCACTCATACCATATGCATGCAAGGAGACTACAGAGGGCCTGCCTTCCGTAAGCGTGCCTGTCTTGTCAAAGGCAGCGGCCTGGACACGGCTCAGTTTTTCAATTACCTCTCCACCCTTCACCAGAATACCATTCTTCGCACTTGAACCGATTGCAGCAACAATTGAGACTGGCACTGAAATTACCAAGGCTCCGGGACAGGCTATGACCAAGAGAGTGAGTGCCATATGGATATCACGGGTGATGAGATACGTGATGAGAGACAACGCAATGATGGCAGGGGTGTAGTAGCGTGAAAACCGTTCGATGAACTTCTGTGTAGGTGCCTTGGCATCCTGAGCTTCTTCCACCAGATGAAGGATCTTTGCAAAGGTTGTGGATTCGCCGACTTGAGTGGCTTCCACGATCAGGTAGCCGGATGTGATGATGGTTCCTGAAAAAATCTGCTCACCAACTTCCTTGAAGACAGGGACGGGTTCTCCTGTAATGCTTGACTGGTCTATATAGGCTGTGCCTTCCAGGACCACACCATCAGCTGCTATGCGCTCACCGGGCTTGATAACCAGGACCATTCCCTTCTTCAAATCTTCCGGACTGAGAGTCTGCTCCACCCCATCGATGCGAACCCGTGCGGTATCCGGAGCCAGATCCATCAGGCTCTTGAGTGATGAACGGGTTTTTTCAAGGGTTCTGCTCTCTAGGTAGTCGCCGATCATGAAGAGGAAAGTCACCGCGGCAGCTTCCCAATATTCGCCAATGATCAAGGCCCCGATCACAGCGATAGAGACTAGAGCATCGATTCCGACAATGCGGTACCGTAAGGCCGATACGGCCCTGCGCAAGATGGGCCCACCGGCAAGAGCGGTCGAAACCAGCATGATGGCGATTGTGATCGGATGGTAGGCAATGGTCTTATGCAGAATATATGAGATGACCACCAATACACTCACTATAATTACCAAGGTCTTTTTACTGAGTTTTTTCATTATGAGATCTCCTTAACGGACAAAGAACCGTAGCCAAGCTTGGAAATGACACTCTTGACGCCTTCTTCATCGATAATCTTCGGATCAAAGTAAAGTTTGACACGTGAGGTGTTAAACAGTACTTCCGGGTCTTTCACACCAGCAGTCTTCTTCAAAGCACTTTCAATCTTTGCCGCACATGTGGGGCAGCTCAGGGTCTCTAGTTGCATTACTATATTTTTCATATCGTTCCTCCTGGAATATTTTCAATCTGTCTTTACAATACCCACAATCACAGAATAAGGATTTGACGCAGGTCAAATACTGGAAAGAATTTTCATTATTTTGAGACCCATTCAGGTTATGGTCTCTTTTTATTTGCATTGCGAAGAATTATCTGCACAGAAATCAAGCAGATATATTTTCTCGATAGTGGATTCCGACAGCAATTCGACCTTGGGTTATACCTACTCACTAATTTCCCGACTAACAAAAACCATCCATGATGCATTGCATTTTTGATGAAGGAATACAAATAAAAAGAGAACCTTGCAAAGCGAAGATGCCGACTGAGCCAGACTAAAGCTAAAATAACCCAGAAACCTATAGAGGATTCCGGGTTATTGGTCTTGGCTTGGCATGCCTAAATTCTAATACTAAGACTTCTCAAAGCCTTTTACCTAATTCTCCTTGACTGATAGCGTACCGTAACCAAGCTTAGAAATGACCTTTGCAACGCTCTCCTGATCTGTAACCTGCTCATCATAGGCAAGCTTGACCCTTGAAGTATTGAACAGTACTGTCGGATCCTTGACTCCGGCTGTCTTTTTCAATGCGCCTTCAATTTTTGCCGCACATGTGGGGCAACTCAGTGTCTCTAGTTGTATTGTAATGTTTTTCATATCGTTCCTCCTGGAATATTTTGTATCTACCCGTATACTACCTACAATTACGTAGAAAGGATTTGACCTAGGTCAAAAACAGAGAAGATTTATTACTGTTTATGAAAATATTCCAGATTAGTGCAATAGTTCTTCAAAAGTGGCATGCCTTAGCAAGTATCGACACAAGAGAATGAATTTGTAAAATTTCTGAGAAGAATATTAAGCAATTATACGATAGGTCGTTTTCTGATAGGAATTCCATGTAATTGAAATAATTAGAGTATTTGAAGTAGAACCTGAAGCTAAAAAATCCGTGATGATCCTAAACCTTGCTATGTTACCTATTGGATGCTTCCAGCTTAGCTGTCTAGAAGAACTGCGAAGGATCAAGAGCAATACCCGACTGCTCTATGCTGAAG
>LFRM01402466.1_pt1 | contig 11747 bp, 9 predicted proteins | sample 618341 | NCBI WGS metagenome assembly LFRM01 (sample SAMN03654438, study PRJNA283298) | anaerobic digester metagenome | isolation source: pool of bioreactors CSTR01a, CSTR02a, and CSTR03a thermophilic anaerobic... | place: Denmark: Kgs. Lyngby | collected 2014-05-21
GCACCATACCGTGCATTTGTCCAGACAAGCCGATACCTTTTATCTCTGAACTTTTTATCCCTGACTTTGCCAGTGCTTCTTTTATAGTATTTACAGTCGCCTTCCACCAAATCTCCGGCCGCTGTTCCGCATAACCCTCATAAGGAATCTCAATACTGTATTCCTCCTGAGCCATTGCCTTTACATTGCCATCTATATCGATAATAATGGTCTTTACGCTTGAAGTCCCCAAATCGATACCCATTAAGTAAGCCAAACTGCTTTCACTCCTTATCAAACATAATCATATTACAATCCGATCAAGTTTAACATCGGAAAACCTCACCGCACCACACATGGCAAACACACTAAACCCGGTAATCTTACCATTTTTAGAAATACGCTGAAACATTGTCCGTTCTCTGTTTATGCAAATATCAAAAATATCGTTGTAAATAATAATCTCTACCCTTGTTTGTGTATCAAGCCCGGATACATTATACAGTGATTGCCACTCATCCTCCTGCAGAAATACACCGTTGAGCCTGTGTAGGCCGACTTTCGAACGTACGGGATCAAAACGGAGCTCATAACCTTCTTTTTTATTGTCCGAGCCCGTCCAAAACTCAATTCCATAATACAGCGACGAAGTGCGGGGCAAAACTTCGAATGACAATCGAAAATTATCGGGCAAGTCACTAAAATCAATCGAGTTATAACCCTCCGACCCGTCAATCGAAATCTGGTCAGCTTTCGCAGCCATCCGTACATGCTGCCCCCCATAAAAGCCAGCACTCTTCCACTTTTTAAGAGCTCTTCAGCCTTCTTCTCCCAGTTCTCACCCCATCTGGCAGGCTCATCCGGATCCAGGAATTCTTTGAAAGCCTTCCACGATTCCCTGGTAGGCTTAAGGCCGTGTTCAATTATATGGGCAACTGTGCTGCCCTTCTTGCTGTCCATAACTATGTCTCCGATAGAGTTCCTGTAAATAACATGATCTTCGGTTTCCTGAATTACTTTATGCTCAAGATTACCGATCGGATTAACATTTACCAATCCGTGGCAATCCCACATCCCCTCCTCCCAGTCAGGATCCATTCCCGGAACCTGCGGGCCGGCATCTCCATTAAAGGTACTTATTGTATCCAGCCCTTCTTTCTTCCATCTGATTTTTGTCTCACGCCATGTACCAAAAAAATATAAGGGTATCCTGTCAACCCCTTCTCCATTGAAAATTGCCCTGAAGCGTTGGCTGTGATTCATATTCAATCCCCGCTTTTCTTAATCAATCTTGTAGTTATTCCGTACATTACAAATAAACTGCCATAGTGAACACCATTATACCTTATTATACTGCCAGTTTGTCCTCTCATCTTAGCACTTTCTATAACATCCTTGAAAACATTTTTGCCAGCTGCAGTATCCTATCTCCCGCGTATTCAAAAAATTCTGCATATGCCGGGCAAAAGCGATTCAATACTGGTTTGCCTTCCTCAAAGGGTTCCCGATCCCTCCTGCATCCTCCACCACACAAGCCAAACCATTTGCATTCCCGACATCTTGTATCTATATGTTTTGAAACCTCAATAAATCTATTGGTTACTTCGGATTTAACTATTTCCTCAAATGATGAATGCCTCAAATCGCCCAGATACCATTCGTCAATAACATAGAAGTCACAGGGATAGACACCTCCATCGGCCTCAACGACGAACTGACACGAACAGACCCCCGACATTCCGCAGGCCTCAGGCCTGTATCCCATGGCCATACTGACCAGATTATCAAAGTATCTTATGCTTATTACGTTGCCTTTACTAATATCGTTATACCACAGATCAAACAGTGTTTTTAAAAAAAATGCATATCTGTCGGGGGTTAATGAGTATTCATGTCCTCCCGGTTGCTCGCCAAGGGGATCCAGGCACGGAATGAATTGCAGATACCTAAAACCATGCTTTTTAAAAAAATTGTAGATCTTGCCGGCATGTCTGGCTGAATAAGCCGTTACTACAAATAGGATATTATATTCCACCTTGTATTTATTAAATCGGTTTACCGTTTCCATTATGCGCTGAAAAGACCCTTTTCCACCTGGCTTTGTCCTGTAGGTATCATGTATTTCCTTGGGACCGTCCAGGGAAAGCCCGACCAGAAATCTGTTCTCTGCAAGAAATCTTGCCCATTCATCATCTATGACCATGCCGTTGGTCTGAATTGCATTGCTTATTTGCACTTTTTTTGCATTATATTTCTTCTGAAATTCTGTCAAACTTCTGAAAAAATCAAGTCCTGCCAGCGTGGGCTCCCCTCCCTGAAACACAAAAGAACAGGCATGATCGGCATATTCCAATGCTTTTTTAACAAGGAGCTCCAATGTATCTATGTCCATTATGCCATATGAATCTGTCTGCCTGTTTTCTGCCAGTGAATGGTAAAAACAGTATTCGCATCTTAAGTTACAATTGCTTGAAGCAGGCTTGATAAGCATACTGACAGGAGGCATTGATATAACTCCCCTTTGACGATTTTTATACTTTGATAGCTAAAATGAAAGGATAATTTTACACACCTTTTCCGGTTCTCCATCAAATAATTCAAAGGCTTGCCGGACTTGTTCAAAAGGAAATACGTGCGAGATAATACTTGAAGGATCAATTTCCTTAGCTTTTAACCATTGGATAACTTCAGGAAATTTATTTCTGTTAAGCCTGGAACCAACTATATCGAGTTCCCGCCTCATTATATCCACGGGCGAAATTCTGGCAGCCTCTTCAGGAAAGCCTAAAACCACTATGCGACCGGCCTGGGAAACCAGTTTTGATACACAGAGTTCGAACAAGCTTATGCTGCCTGTAGCTTCAAATATGAGATTCGCTCCCTCTCCATCGGTGAAATTCATTACCGCCTCAAACAGGTCCTCTTTTTTTGTATTTACAACCTGCTCGGCCCCCATATTTTTGGCCCTGTCCAGCCTGTTGTCTATGATATCCACTACCATGGCTCTGGCTCCAAGCCTCTTAACAGCCTGAAGTATAACAAGGCCAATGGGGCCGGCTCCACATATTAAAACACTGTCATCGGCGGAAAGCCGGCCTCTGTCAACAGCTTCAGCAGCAATGCTAAAAGGCTCTATTACAGCTGCTTCCTCCCATGACAGGTTATCGGGAACCCTGTGGACATTGGCGGCATTCACCTTTATATACTCTCTATATCCGCCATCCACATGTACTCCCAGAACTTTCACACTGCTGCATACATTGTGCCGGCCTATCCTGCAGGCATAACAACTTCCGCACGAGGTTACAGGGTCTACAGCTACCTTATCCCCCGGCTTTACATCAGTTACCGAACTGCCTACCTGATATACTTCTCCGGCTATTTCGTGACCAATGATCCTGGGATATGTAGCAAAGGCTGATCTTCCATGATATATGTGCACATCGGAACCGCATATCCCCGCCGCTTTTACCCTTACAATAACCTCGTCCTTATCCGGCTCGTCAGGTCTGGGACTTTCAACAATAGCTATTTCACCGGGTTTCGGGATCATGACAGATTTCATAAGAACACCTTCCCCCTAATTTATTATTTCCGTTCCAAGGCACAACAGAATCGGGTTATTTCCCAACATAGGGAAAATCAATCCCTGCATCTACTGTAATAAGCTCCATCGGTTCCCTCATCCTGAGCCGTACAACCAGATCGTGAATGGATTTGACGGGCCGATAAAGTCCAATACCTCCCCGCGCCACATCTACCAGCTGATGGGCATCGGAGCCCGAAATCATGATCAGCCCATGTTCCCTGGCATAGGAATAGGCCAGGTGATTGCGGGAGTCGTGCCGGGGGTTGCCGTTATAAACCTCCACACCATCCAGCAGCTCAGGAGCAGCGGGACTCAGGCCGGTTCTGAACGGATGGGCCTGCAATAAAAGAATATCCTTTCCTTTAATCGAAGCCTTAAAGCTGCTCAATGTGTGATTGTACAGTTTCGGATTATTCAAAATATACTGCTCATCTATACCGAATACCAAATAATCCTCGGGTGTATCATGAAAGCGAATCTCCATACCTAACAGCACGTCAATGCCTATTCGTTTTCCCTCGGCCAGGGCCGCTCTGTAGCCTGATAAATACATATCGATTTTTTCCTTCCAGGAACCTTTCAGCATAAGCTCAAAATACTCCCTGTAGTAATGGTCGGTTATGATTATCCCGTCATAGCCGGCTTCCTTATAATGTCTGACCATTTGTACGGCTTCAACCTTGCCGCACAGGCTGACTTCCGAAGTGTGTACATGGGTATCCAGTAAATACATCGATTGTTTCAAAAACATCGTCTCCTTGTATATTTATATCAGAATTTGTCACAGGCGATAATTACCACGTATATCATTATAGTTTAAAAAAGCTGTATGTTCAATGGTGCGAAGTATGTTCTCCGCCACTTTAATATTTTACGTTATATTTCTCCGGTACGTGTCAGCTATCAAAATTGTAAATGTGTATATGCTATCTGACTATAAAACTAAAAAATGACCAAAAATGGGTCTTGGTTACCGTATACACAATCTGTTGTATGTGCTATTATATATGATACCAATATATAGTATTAGCAGCATGTTGCCAAACATTGGTAATAAATAACACAGCATGAAAGGGGATATTCGACATGATAACGCAAATTCGAAAACGGGACGGAAGGATTGAGAAATTTCAACCAGAAAAGATTACCTGGGCAATATTCAAAGCGGCAATGGCCTGCGGTGGAAAGGATTTCAACCGTGCCGAGGAGCTGTGCCGCCAGGTTATCGATATAATCAAGCTTAAGTACGATAAAGAAATCCCCGATGTTGAGGGAATACAGGACATTGTGGAAAAGGTCCTTATTGAAAACGGACATGCACAGACAGCAAAAGCCTACATACTGTACCGGGAAAAAAGAAGAAACGCCCGAAATATGAATGCCCTGATAGGAGCTACCATCGAAATGTTTTCTGACTATCTGGGCGATCGGGATTGGCACATAAAGGAAAATGCAAACACTCACAAGAGCGTAAACGGACTTAACAACTATGTGCGGGAAGTGTTCACCAAGAATTATTGGCTTCACGAGATCTATCCTCATGAAGTCAGGGAAGCCCACGAGAGCGGCGATTGCCACATCCATGATTTAGGCTTCTTCGGCCCATACTGTGCGGGCTGGGATCTCCGCCAGCTCCTGACCGATGGCTTTGGTGGCGTCCCAGGCAAGGTGGAGAGCAAACCGGCAAAACATCTCCGCTCGTTCCTTGGACAGATTGTCAACTCCACCTTCACCACACAGGGAGAAACGGCCGGAGCTCAGGCCTGGTCCAGCATCGATACCTACTGTGCTCCCTTTATACGATACGATAACATGACGTATTCCCAGGTACGCCAGTGCATACAGGAGTTCATATTTAACATAAACGTACCCACCCGGGTTGGCTTTCAATGCCCATTCTCCAACCTGACCTTTGACATAAAAGTACCTTCCACCATGCGGGATCAGCCGGTAATAATAGGCGGCCAAATGATGGACGAAACCTACGGAGACTTCCAGAAGGAAATGGACATGTTCAACAAGGCCTTTTGTGACGTTATGCTGGAAGGAGATGCCAAGGGCAGGGTGTTCACCTTTCCCATTCCCACAATTAATATCACCCGGGACTTCGATTGGGATAACCCGGTTGTGGAGGACTTCATGAAGATAACCTGCAAGTACGGCATACCCTATTTCGCAAACTACATAAACTCGGATTTATCCCCGGAGGATGCGGTTTCTATGTGCTGCAGGCTGAGGCTGGATGTTTCAGAGCTAAGGAAGCGGGGCGGCGGTCTTTTCGGCAGCAATCCCCTTACCGGTTCCATCGGGGTTGTAACCATAAACCTACCCAGGATAGGCTATCTGTCCTCATCGGTAAGCGAATTCAAATCCCGGCTGTGGAGACAGGTTCAGATTGCCAAAACATCCCTTGAGATTAAGCGCAAGATAATCGAACAGCAATCCGACAGAGGCCTTTATCCTTACGCCACCCACTATCTCCGTGGCATTAAAGAGCGTACGGGGCAATACTGGTACAACCATTTCAGCACCATAGGAATAGTGGGCATGAACGAGGCGCTGTTAAACTTTATGGGCAAGGACATTACCACTCCTGAAGGGCAGGAGTTTGCCATAGATCTATTGCATTATCTGCGGGAACTGCTGGTGGAACTTCAAAAGGAGACCGGTCATTTTTACAATCTCGAGGCCACCCCGGCAGAGGGAACCTCCTACCGCCTGGCCAGGCTCGATAAGACGAAATATCCGGACATAATAACCGCCAGCAAAGAAACTCCCTATTACACCAACTCAACCCAAATACCGGCAGGCTATACCGATGACATATTCGAAGTTGTAGCCCTCCAGGACGAACTGCAATCACTGTATACCGGCGGAACGGTACTGCATCTGTATCTGGGTGAACAGATAGAAGATACTGCTGTATGTAAAAACCTTATAAAAAAGATATTCACCCGTTCCAAGATGCCCTATATATCCATAACCCCCACCTTCAGCATATGTCCCAATCATGGTTATTTAAAAGGGGAACAGGCCGTGTGTCCTCACTGCGGTGCTGAAACCGAAATATGGTCCAGGGTTACCGGATACCTGAGGCCGATCCAAAATTATAACCCCGGCAAAAAGCAGGAGTATTTTGACAGAAAGAAGTTCGTAATCCGGAAAGAAGAGGTAATATGAGAATAGCGGGTTTCCAAAAAAACTCATTCGTGGACTATCCAGGGAATATTGCAGCTGTTATATTCACACCGGGCTGCAACCTGAACTGCTATTACTGCCACAATCGGCACCTTATAAGCCATGATGCCCACCAGGATCTTTACGATGAGAAGGCAATCTTAGAATTCCTTGCATCCCGAAGAACCTTTCTGGACGGTGTGGTAATAAGTGGCGGCGAACCAACACTCCAGTCGGATCTTGAGAAATTTCTCCTGAGTGTTAAAGGGCTGGGCTACCTCGTTAAACTTGACACCAACGGTACCCGGCCCCATCTGCTCAAAACATTAACTGAAAAAAAGCTTGTGGATTACGTGGCCATGGACATTAAAGCCCCTCTTTGGCGATATGCTGAAATATGCGGCGTGGATGTGCCCATACACCACATTCAAGAGAGTATAAACCTGTTGATAAGGGGTAAGTGCGACTATGAGTTCCGAACCACCCTGATTCCCGATCTAAAAAAAGAAGATGTAATTGACATGGCCAAAATGATCAGGGGGGCTAAGCGATATGTACTGCAGCAGTATCGCATGCCTCCCCATTACAGGAATGATATCGAGGATATCCGGCTATACCAACAAGCCCATCATCCCCAAGTTTTTTCCGAATTGATTTCCATAATAAAACCTATGGTGGAAGCCTGCTTTTCCCGCGGGATATAAACTAAGCCGCGGGTTCTATTTACGCTTTTTCACATGCTTCTGCAGTTCTTCATGGTTTAACCACGGAATAGCAAAGCTATAAATACCATATAGACACCAATATTCAACAATACTGATTTCCGCAAATATGATGCAGTAAAGCCAGTTTAAGTGTTTAATGCCGTCATTCATTATCCAATCAAAAACCGCTCACCTAACACAAGGCGAGCGGTTTTTCCACACCGGCACTCTTCTGTCGGCCGTTTTATATTCAATCTCCCAAGTTCAACATGCCTGTATGTGCATCAGGAAGCTTATTTAAACAGCGCATAATCTATCAGAAGTTTGGCTATTAGGGAACAAACCAGTGAAACTACCGTTATCTGAGTGTTCAAAGACGGCCCCGCCGTATCCTTACAAGGGTCTCCAACGGTATCACCGATAACGGCAGCCTTATGGGCGTCTGAGCCTTTACCACCGTATGCTCCTGCTTCAATATACTTCTTGGAATTATCCCAAAGCCCTCCGGCATTGGCCATAAACAGGGCCAGGAACATGCCGGACATGATATTGCCTGCAAGGAATCCGCCTACCGCCTGGATTCCGCCGACAAAGCCAACGACAAGGGTAACAATTATGGCTATTAAGCCAGCCGGGATCAGCTCTTTCAGCGCTCCAACAGTGGCAATATCGATGCATTTCTCATATTCCGGCCTGGCATCCGGCCGACCTTCCTTCAAACCGGGTATGCTCTCAAACTGACGGTGAATCTCCTTAACCATTCTCTGGGCGTTGCGATCCACACCCATCATGAGCATGGCAGCAAATACCGCAGGAACCGCAAGCCCCACCATTATACCAAAGAATACCAGTGGATTCATAATATCAAAGCCTATGCTGGAACCCGTTGCATCCCTGACGATCTCCTGATAGGCTCCCAACAGGGCAATAACGGTAAGCCCGGCTGCACCTATAGCAAAGCCCTTGGTTATTGCTTTAGCAGTATTCCCCGCTGCATCCAGCTCGTCGGTTACGGTCAGGGCATCATCTCCCATTCCCGCCATTTCGACCAGCCCCCGCGCATTATCAACTATGGGTCCGAAGGCATCGTTCGAGATAATCATACCTACAACTGAAAGCATTCCGATGGCAGCCATGCTTATGCCGAACATGGCATATCCGGCTCCAAGGGGTTCGCACAGCTTATAAGCCGCAAGGGCTGAAACACCGATACCCAGGAGGGCAGGGAAGCAACTCAGCAGTCCATAGCAAAGTCCGCTGATAATGGTAAAGGCAGGACCTGTGTTTGATGCTCTTGCTACCTCGGAAACCGGCTTTTTGTCATCGCCGGTAAAATAATCCGACGTAATACCTATTATAACTCCAACAACAAGGCCAACCATTGTAGCTCCCCAAATACGGAAGCTGTATTTGAATATCAACGATGCTACTGCAGTTAAAACAGCGAAAATTCCGGTAGTGATATAAGTCCCTGTATTCAGCGCTCTTCCGGGACTTTCATGCTTACCCTGGCTGATGAACAATACACCCAGTATTGACGCTATCAAGCCCAGGGTTGCATAGGCAAATACCAGATTTTGTTCTCCGATAGCCAGACCGATAACCATTGCGGCTGCAATTGATGCTATGTTTGAGTCAAAGAGATCGGCACCCATTCCGGCTACATCGCCTACATTATCGCCAACGTTATCGGCTATAACGGCAGGGTTCCTGGGATCATCCTCGGGGATTCCCAGCTCAACCTTCCCCACCAAATCAGCACTGATGTCGGCTGTTTTGGTGTATATGCCGCCGCCGGCTTTGGCAAATAAGGCTAATGTACTTGCACCAAAGCTAAAGGCTAACACTGTGTTTGGATCCCTTGTGGTAAGATAAAGAATGCCGGCTCCGAAAAGGCTGGCTCCAACCACTGCCAGACCCATAACGGCGCCGCCCTTAAAAGCTATGGCAAATGAAGGTACGATGCTTTGCTTTGCAGCCACAGCTGATTTCACATTTGCTATTGTAGCTATATCGATACCAATTTTGCCGGCAAGGGCCGACAGGAAGGCGCCAAACAAAAATGCAAGAGCCATTCTCAAGTTCAACAGCACGTTGCTGCTATTCCAGACGGGGCTGGGCAGAAATAGGAATATGATAATAGCAATAACTGACGCAAATATCGCCAATATCTTATATTCCCTGCTAAGGAAGGTATTAGCTCCGCGCCTGATTAGCAGCGCAATTTCTTCTGCAACTTCACTTCCCTTGGGCTGGTTTCTCACCCATCGGTACAGATATGCCGCAATGCCAAATGCAGCGATTGATACCACAATAGCTGTGTAAACCCAGAACATTATCATTCTCCTTCCCTAAAATGTATAATAGTATTTTAAGTAATATTATAATATATGCATTTACAATATACGCATTTACATCATAAAATAAATTAGTTTTTGCTATCAGGCTTGGCATTGCGCCCAGATACCCTCAGTAATACCTTTATCATGATATAGAAAAGCAGTAGAGTAGCATGGGTCCCCAGCACTCCCACAACCATAAGAAAAAGGGATTTAGTTATATTGGATGCACCGGCAAGAAACTCGAACATTTAACAACACCTCCGTTTATCCTACCAAAAGCGGTACCAACGCCAATATCAAACCACCGGCAATTATGGAACCCAGCTGACCGGCAACATTAGCGCTGACTGCCTGCATCAGTATAAAGTTGGACGGATCTTCCTTCTGGGCCATCTTCTGAATAACTCTTGCCGACATTGGGAAAGCAGATATGCCTGCTGCACCTACCATGGGGTTTATCTTCTTCTTCAGGAACAGGTTTAAGAACTTGGCAAACAAAACTCCGCCTGCCGTATCAAAGACAAAGGCTGCCAGGCCTCCCAAAAGAATAACCAGAGTGGTAGGCTGCAAAAAAGCCTCTGCCTTCATGGTCGAACCGATTGTTATACCAAGAAGTATGGTTACCAGATTGGCCAGCTCATTCTGGGCTGACTGGGAAAGTCTCTCCAGAACGCCACATTCTCTTATCAGGTTTCCAAACATTAAAAAGCCCACCAACGGAACGCTTATAGGAGCAAGGATACCCGCAATTATCGTAATAAATATCGGGAACAAAATCTTGACCATTTTGGGCACCTTAACATCCTTATAATCCATTCTAATCATGCGTTCTTCCTTGGTGGTCAGAAGTTTAACCACGGGAGGCTGTACAATGGGTACCAGGGACATATATGAATAGGCCGCCACCGTTATTGGCCCTAAATACTTTTGGGCAAACTTTGTGGCTACGAATATAGCAGTTGGACCGTCAGCAGCACCAATAATCCCGATTGCCGACGCTACCTTTAAATCATCGGCACCAACGAGAAGGGCTACCACAATTGTGGCATAAATACCGAATTGCGCTGCAGCTCCGAAGAAAAGCATCGTGGGATTGACAAACAGGGGAGTAAAATCGATCATGGCTCCAACGGCAACAAATATCAAAACCGGGAACAACTCAGTCTGTATGCCGCTATCAAACAGAATTTTAAGTACGCCGGGGGCACCTTCGTATTCCAATACCGCCGAGAGAGGCAGATTTACCAGTATTGTCCCGAAACCTATGGGAAGCAATAACATTGGCTCGTATTCCTTTTTTATGGCAAGATAAATAAGTAATCCCCCAATTGCAAACATTATGATTTGTCCTAGCTGTAAATTAAAAAGTCCGACAAATAGCTTATCCATAACTACCTCCAAAACAAATTATTCTGTTTTCTTCAGGAAATCCCTCAGGTATCTATATGCAGACCACCTAGAAAATATAAAAAACTGACGGATATGTCCATCAGTACAAGTATGAATAACCTCTATAAGTACCCTTGTACCCCATTGTCACATATCCTGTCCCTTTTTGCTACGAGAGCAATTATATCACATCTTTTATTAAATGCAATAGCATATAATGGGGTAATTTTTGCTTATATATGATTCATTCATCTGCCATCTCTATAGGTTTTCCATCGCTTTTGGCTTTTGTTGAAGCCAGGCTGGCATGATTCAACAGCTTTTTCATATCATCCACATATTCATGGCATGGACGCCCCGGACTGCATCGTACACCGGCAATCCCAGCCGATGCGGTAATGCTGACTTTATCAGCACCGTATAACTGCTCTGATATTATCGCCAGCAATTTTTTGGCCAATTCCATACATTGTGCCTTACCGTAAGGGGTCAGCACAACAAATTCATCCCCGCCATAGCGGCACAGAAAACAATCTCCGGGCACCGATTTCTTTAGCAAAGACCCCA